>Ga0209006_10000053_pt1 | contig 116234 bp, 106 predicted proteins | sample JacPin_JW_Ref_O2_FD_188567 | JGI IMG/M metagenome (GOLD analysis project Ga0209006, IMG submission 188567) | Forest soil microbial communities from Algoma, Ontario, Canada - Jack Pine, Ontario site 1_JW_Ref_O2 (SPAdes) (version 2) | ecosystem: Environmental > Terrestrial > Soil > Boreal... | reverse complement strand
TTCAACGACAACCGCGGTCACTGCGTACTTGGCCAGATCCATGGGCACCTCCGAGAAAGAAAGTGTCCCAGAAACCCTGAGACATGCTGTCCCAGAAACCCTGAGACCTCAGACCTCCGCCCGCACTCTTCGAGGATCGTGCTTAGACCATCGACGACGTCTGCTAGTGTTGGTTGACTGTTTCGCCGCACATCGCGGTGGAGACCGATTCGACTGTAAAACCTCGAGTTGGGCTCATCTCAACTTGTAGGAGTTATATGTCTGTGTCCTTTGCCGCGCTCGGCGTGCCGTCCAATCTGGTCGAACGCTTGAAACAACGCGGTATCACCGAAGCCTTCCCCATTCAAGAGGCTGCCCTCCCCGACGCCCTCGCTGGCCGCGATGTCGTTGGAAAGGCCGTCACGGGTTCCGGCAAGACGCTGGCCTTCGGTCTGCCCTTGATGGCACGTCTCACCAAGGCTCGCCCGCGCAAGCCCGTGGCTCTCATACTCGTGCCGACGCGTGAACTCGCCGCTCAGGTTCAAAAGGAGCTCGCCCAACTTACCGAAGACCGCGGTCGACGCATCATCTGCATCTATGGCGGTACCTCCTACAACGTCGCTCGAAAGGCCCTTAACTTCGGCGTCGACGTCGTCGTCGCCTGCCCAGGCCGCCTCGAGGACATGCTCGAACAGGGCGCCCTCGACCTTTCGTCGGTCACGACTGTCGTCGTCGACGAAGCCGACCGCATGGCGGACATGGGATTCCTGCCGTGTGTGCGCCGAATCGTCGGGGCCACGCCCCGCGATCGCCACGTAATGTTGTTCTCGGCCACGATGGGACCCGACGTCAAGTCGCTCGTCAGGGAGTTCACGAACGACGCCGCGATCCACGACGTCGTGGGCGATGAAGCCCCCAATGACGTCGACCACTACTTCTGGCGCGTGCCGCGCGAACAGCGTCCCCAGTTCACCGCCGACATCGTCGAAGAGTACGAACGCGCACTCGTGTTCACTCGCACCAAGCATGGCGCCGACCGACTGGCGCGTCAACTCGGAGAGCGCGGGATTTCTGCTGTGCCGCTCCACGGTGACCGCACCCAGGCCCAACGCGAACGAGCGCTGCGCAGCGTGAAGAATGGTCAAGTCCAAGTTTTGGTGGCGACCGATGTCGCCGCTCGCGGTATTCACATCGACCTTTTGCCCGTGGTCATCCATTACGACCCACCGGCGCAGGCGACCGATTACTTGCACCGCTCCGGTCGTACCGGTCGAGCCGGTGCCACCGGCGTTGTCATCTCGCTCGTCGGCGAAGACGTCGTCGGTCAAGTGAAACGACTTCAACGAGCCTTGGGACTTGAGGCCTCAATCGAGCCCCGCGACGACGCACCGGCGCTTCGCCTTGGCGCGGTCGACGACGCTGTTGCAGCGGAACGACTGGACGACCGTGGCGGCAAGGGCCGCTCCGAGCGCTCCACGCCACGCGAACGCGAACGTGGCCCACGCGGATTCGAACGTGGTGCCCGAAGCGACCGCGGTCCCGGTGAGCGAACGACACGTCCCGATCGAAGCAATGATCACGCCCGTCCCGCGAGGAGCTTCAATGACCGACCGGAGCGCGCTGCGCGCCCCGAGCGGACGTTTGCGGAGCGCGGACCACGTGCGCCTCGGAGCGACCGACCCCGCGCAGAGCGCGTGTTCACCGAGCGTGCACCGCGCACGGATCGCTCAAGCGTGCGTGACGCGCAGTTCACCAAGAGCAACTTTGCCGGCCGAGGCAACGAAGCAGTCGTGAGTTTCTTCAACGACGCGAAAGGGTTCGGCTTCGCGAGCGATGACAAGGGCGACGATTTGTTCATTCACTTCTCGAACATCGTGGGCGACGGATTCAAGTCATTGGCCCAAGGTCAAAAGATCACGTTTGAAGAGGCCAGTGGTCCCAAGGGCCGTGAGGCGCGTAACGTTCGCGTCGTCGGCGGTGGTCGCGAGCGTCGTCGATAGGTTCTGATCGCATGTCCGACAAGCCGCTCGTCGATCCCCATCTCGGTCCGACCCCCGATGATCTCATCATCGAGGACCTCATCATCGGTTCCGGTGACGAGGCCGTGGCTGGCCAAACGGCCGTCGTGCATTATGTCGGCGTTGGCGTCACAAGTGGCGAAGAGTTCGACGCATCGTGGAATCGCGGCGAGCCCTTCGAGTTCTCTCTAGGCGGCGGCCACGTCATCAAAGGATGGGACCGCGGCGTGGTCGGGATGAAGATCGGCGGTCGACGTCGACTCGTGATCCCGGCGAGTCTCGGCTACGGCGACCGGGGCGCCGGCGGCGTCATCGCGCCGGGTGAGACCTTGATCTTCGTCGTGGACTTGCTGGAGCTGCGTTAGTCCAGAGGACTGGGTGACGAGTCGATGGCCACCATCCGCTGATAGTCGCCGTAACGCTCGCAACATATTTCGGCCACCAAGCGAAGTCGATCATTGGGGTCACTCAAACTCAGAACCTTGAACTGATCGAGCGTTGACATGGGTGTCATCGAACACAGTTGCCAACTTCGGACCCACGGATCGGCGTCCATCTCACAGTTGGACTGCAGGCATTCGTCGGCGAAGAGTTCGCTCTGCAGAGCCCGGATCGCTCGAACGGCCGATTCGGTCGACTTGAGTAGCGCGGCCGTCACGTGGGCCTCGTCACAACATCGGTCCTTCACCTCTGCGCGTGGATACGGATCATCGTCGAGCCACTGCGCAACTTCAAAACATTCGACGCCCTTGGCCATCACGACGGTTTGACCGTTGGGCAGTGACTGTGTTCCCATGACCTGCATCAAGGTTCCCACGGCCGTTCGTTCATCGAAGCCGCCAACCTCAGAGCCGCGAGCGATCAAACAGGTGCCAAAGCGCTGCGGAGATTCGATATCACGGAGCATTTGGTGATAGCGAGACTCGAACACGCACAGCCCGACGATCTGATGCGGAAAGATGACCATACCCAACGGAAACATGGGTAATGGATGGTCCCTCACAACTCCACCCTAAGGTGAAATGCACGTGAACTGACTTATCTTCGAGAGAGTTCTTCGCTCAACGCACGTAGTGCGCGAGCGCGGTGCGAGGTTTCATTTTTCTCTTGCGGCGTCAGTTCGGCCAGGGTTCGAATGTCGCCATCGGCGACGAAGACCGGATCGTATCCAAAACCCTGATCACCGGTGCGCGCGTGAGCGATCGTTCCTTTGAGTTCACCCTGGACACAGAACGACGTCCCGTCGGGATAGGCGACGGCGATGACGGTGATGAAGCGCGCCGTTCGCATCTCGACGCCGTCTAACTCACCCAACAACTTCGTGACATTGTCGTCGTAGCTCGCCGTTTCACCGGCGTAGCGCGCACTGCGCACTCCCGGTCGACCGTCCAGGGCGTCAACGAAGAGTCCCGTGTCATCGGCGATCGAGGCGCACTGCGTCGCCTCGACCAGCGCCCGAGCCTTCAACAGCGCGTTCGCTTCGAGCGTCTCACCGGTCTCCTCGACGTCGGGGACATCGGCGGGACGGTCCACCAGTTCCACGCCTAACGGTGTCAGCACGGCACGCATCTCGACCGCCTTGTGAGGATTCGCCGTAGCGAGGACGAACGACGTCACTTTCGAGGTGGTGGCGCGGTCGCGAGTACGACACGTTGCGCCTCGTGAATCGACGCGATACCCGTCGCGGCAAGGTCAAGCAACTGGTCGAGCTCTTCACGGGTGAAGGCCTCTTGTTCGGCCGTTCCCTGCACCTCCACGAAACGCCCGGCGCCGGTCATCACGACGTTCATGTCTGTCTCTGCGCGCGAGTCCTCTTCGTAAGGGAGATCGAGCAAGGGCACGCCGTCCACGATGCCGACCGAGATCGCCGCTACCGAATCGCTCAACGCGTGCTCGCTCAACTTTCCCTGTTGGATAAGACGGGTGACGGCGTCGTGCAGGGCGACGTAGCCACCGCAGATCGACGCCGTACGCGTCCCTCCGTCAGCCTGCAAGACGTCGCAGTCCACGGTGATCTGTGTGTCGGCGAGTAGGTCGAGTCGTGTCACCGTACGTAGCGACCTCCCGATGAGTCGTTGGATCTCTTGGGTCCGACCGGACTGCTTGCCACGGGCCGCCTCTCGGCTGGCGCGCTCGGGTGTCGAACCGGGCAGCATCGAATACTCGGCGGTGACCCAGCCCTTACCGGATCCGCGCAGCCAACGCGGAATGTCTTCTTCCACCGACGCTGTGCACAAGACCACCGTTCGTCCAAAGCTCACCAGTACTGAACCGGCCGCCATCGCAGTGAAATCACGTTCAAAACTAAGCGGCCGTGCCTGGTCGGCACTCCGTCCGTCGGCGCGCGTGATTGACATGGGACTCCTCGAGATCAATGGTGCCCTCAACGGTAGTGGAGCGCTCAAGCGCAGATTTCTTAGAAGTAGATAATCGACTTGGCGCGCTCGACGACGTCGTCGATGTCATCGCTCCACGCACCGGTCGAGAGATACTTCCAACCGTCGTCGGCCACGATCGTAACGATGGTCGCGGAATCATCATCGGGAATCGACTGTGCGCACTTGACGGCACCGGCCATGATGGCGCCCGACGAAAGCCCGACGAAGAGTCCCACTTCGGTGAAACGTCGAGTCCACTCGACGGACTCCTTCGGTCGCACGACCACCCGTCGGTCGAGCAGTTGCGCGCCGTGGTTTTCCGTGAAGATCGGCGGGATATAACCGTCGTCTAAATTGCGCAGGCCGTCGACGATCTCTCCCGCCGGAGGTTCGACCGCCCAGATCTGTACTTCGGGCCGGTGCTCGCGCAGGAAGCGCCCAACGCCCATCAGCGTGCCCGAGGTCCCGAGCCCGGCGACGAAGTGGGTGATCTCGGGCACGTCGGCGAGTATCTCGGGACCGGTGTGGAGATAATGCGCTTCGGGATTGGCCGGATTGGCGTACTGATAGAGGAACGTCCACTCGGGATTGTCCTCACTGAGTGACTGAGCCAACCGCACGGCGCCGTTGGAACCTTCGCCGCCGGGTGAATCGATGATGTCCGCGCCCCACGCGATCAAAAGTTGACGGCGCTCCGGTGAGACATTGGTCGGGAGCACGACCTTGAGTTGATAGCCGCGCAGTCGACAGACCATGGCGAGTGCGATGCCGGTGTTGCCAGAGGACGGTTCGATCAGGATCTGATCCGGCTTACCAGGGATCAATCGACCGTCGCGTTCGGCCGCGTCGACTAAGGAGACGGCAACACGGTCTTTCACCGATCCGGCGGGGTTACGGCCTTCCAGTTTGGCCAGAATCGTCACGTTGGGCTTCGGCGACAGCGCGCTGACGTCGACGACCGGAGTTTGACCTATGAGATCGAGCACCGACGCGTAACGCGTCACTACAACGTGCCTCCGGCGACGGCGGGCAGCAAAGTGATCTCGTCACCGTTGGTGACGGGCGCATCGACGCCGCCGATGTAGCGCACGTCGTCATCGTTCACGTAGACGTTCAAGAATCGGTGCAGCGACCCGTCGCTATTGAGCAGCTGGCTCTTCACGTCAGGGTGGTTCGACGTCAGGTGGTCGAGGACCTCGCCCACCGTGGAACCTTCCACGGTGACCGACGTGTCGCCGCCCATGGCTGGTCGCAGAACTGTGGGAATTCGAACTAGTGCCGTCATCACATCTCTTCCGGTTTGGTTGATTCCTGACTAACTAAGTCGACATTACCAGTCGGGTGTCGCAGCCTGACGCGCGGGTCTTACTTTTTACCTTTGATGGCCCCCGGCCACAACTCAGGCCGAGACCTCTTCCTCGTTGATTTCACCGTCCACGATGCGAAAACTTCGCACCTCGGACGGGACGTCGCGCAGGGAGATCAGGACGTAGTGCCACTCAGGATCGGGCGCCTGAGCGACATCGGTCGCACTGGGATAGGCGTCACTGTGGGTATGAGAGTGGAACACTCCGAGGATCGACAGGTTCTCCTCATCACTGCGGCGTTGGGCTCGCAAGAGCACGCGACTGTCGATCTCGTAGATCTTCGCCGAATCGGCGACGTTGGGACTCACCATGACGTCGGTGACCGTGCCGTCGCTCGTGCCAAGCAAAAGACCGCAGCCTTCGTTGGGCAATGCGCGAATACACGTGGCCACCATGGCGTCGCGATGTTCAGAACTCAGTGTCAGCACAGCGCCACCCTACCCAGGCACTCTCGGCGCTTGGAACGCTCGTCACTACCATTGATTGATGGCCCGAGCCAAACAGATTCAGGAGAAGCGCGCCCAAAAGAGGATTGACGCGAGCGCCGGCGACCGAGTGGTCGCCACCAATCGTCGCGCCCGCTATGACTACGAGATCATCGAGACCCTGGAATGCGGCATCATGTTGAGCGGCTCGGAGGTCAAGTCGCTTCGCCAGGGCAAGGCGCAGATCGCTGAGAGTTACGCCCGCTTCGACGACACCGAGCTCTGGCTGTATCAGATGCACGTGCCGCCCTGGGTCTACGCGACCGGCTTCGGAAGCCACGATCCCGATCGACGCCGCAAGCTCTTGGCGCACCGTCACGAATTGGATCAGTGGCTGCACGAAACACGGACCGAGCCCTACACGATGGTGCCGCTCAAGCTGTACTTCAAGGACGGCAAAGCCAAGGTGGAGCTGGCGCTGGCCAAGGGAAAGAAATCACAGGATCGACGCCAAGCCATCGCCAAGCGCGACGCCGCTCGCGATATGGCAAGGGCGGCGCGCCACACGGAGAAGTTCGGCTGATATCCATTTTTGGTTCTGCTCGTTAGACTGTTTATTCAGTCAAATTGACTGAGAAGTGTCGAGGGGGTGAATGGTCTCGACAATGGTCGTCGAGGTGAAAGAAGCGAGCCGTGGTCTCCGGAACCACGTTAAAGAGCCGGAAACAATAAATAAACGCCAAGCCTTCGCTTGCGCTTGCTGCTTAGGTAGCAACATCCGCCTAGACCCAGCCCTGCGGTTTAGATATCGGGTGTCATGAAGTAGGGCTTACCGTCAGAACTCGTTAGTGGTTCCGTCGGGACAATTCAGCTAACTACGGAACGCCATCGGTGCTGGCAGTAGTGACGTTCCCGACAATCTCCTGCTAGCTGCGCTCGGAGAATGTTCACCAAGAAGCCGTTGGACCGGGGTTCGAATCCCCGCACCTCCACCAATAGACCTTGACCTCATCGAGTGGACTGCGCTTATGAGAGTGCGGTCTGCTTTGTGGGCTAGTTGTAACTCTTCAAATTCAACTGACGTGAGATAGTTCAGTACTTCTTACGATCGCGAAGATGTAACGACGTCTTCGGTGCCGTCGAAGACGTGATAGCCGCCGGAAGGGTCGTGGCGAGCCTTGGCCGCGTACATGGCGATGTCGGCTTCGTTGAAGAGTTCGTCTCCGTTGACAACTCCACGCGCAGAGAGCGCCACGCCGACGCTACCGGCAGTGCGAATGGCGATCCCCTCGGTCTCTATCGGTTGTGCGAGGGCGAGGATGATCCGTTGCGCCATGGTGACGCATCCCTCTCGTGTGGTCACGCCGTCCAGGAGAATTGCGAACTCATCTCCTCCGAGTCGAGCCACGGTGTCAGGCGTCCGCGAGCACGCGAGGAGGCGACTGGCGCTCGTGGACAGCACGCGGTCCCCCACCGAATGGCCCATAGTGTCGTTGATCTGCTTGAACCCGTCGAGGTCGATGAGCAAGATGGCGACTTCACGCACCTCGCGTCGGGCGCGCTGGATGGCGTGGCCCAGGCGGTCATAAAACAAGGTCCGATTGGCGAGTCCCGTCAACGGGTCATGAAGCGACTCGTGGCGAAGGGCCACCTCTGATCCTTGTTGGAGGTGCATCGTCTCGGCGAGGCGAACCATGATCAGACCGATGATGACGATTGACATCACGAGTATGACATCACCCCCATGGAGATGACCAGACCACGCACGCACCGCGATGATGCCGGGACAGACCAGTGCCGCCACACCGAGCGCGACCAAGCGTGAGCGAGAGTATGGCGGTGTGTCGTTGGTCGCGCGCACAGTGAGGTACCGCATCGAGGGATGGAGCGCGCAGGCACCGACCGAGAGGTACGTTACGAGCCAGGCGCCGGCAATCGGTGAGTTGGTGCCGAAGGCAATTTCGTGAAGATTGTCCCACCCGTAAACCGAGTCGTTGACCACCAAGAGCACGAGTCCGCCGGTCAAGAGGAAGAACGAGGGCACCCGGCGACCTGCACTCGTAAGCAGTCGAATCGCCAAAGCGAGGAGCATGAGGTCCATGACCGGGTAGGCCAACGAAGTGGCGCGCACCAGCACTGCGAGGTTGGCGCCGGTATAGGGCGCGATGAGAAATTCCCACGAGATGGCACCAGCGGCTAAGGCGATCACAGCCGAGTCCAAGAAGGCCGTGCGCTGCGGCCCCCCGCGGTGTCGAATGATCATCGTGAGGCCCACCGCGATGAACGGAATGCGCGCCAAGTAGAAGATGTCGGCCACCCCCGGGTAGGCGGACACGTGGCTGATGTCGCGGGCCCAGTAGTAGAGGACGTCGCCCACCATGTACAGCGATTGGCCGACACAGATCAGCCACCAGGGACGCGCCGGTACCGGTCGCCAGCGCAGCACGCCCACCGCGACGGCTGCGGCAGCGGAGCCATTGATGAGGACGGTAATTGGATACTGCAACGGCCAGGCCGGCCAGGGCCACAGCAGCGGGACAACGTAGTACGCGCATATCAGAACCGCGCCCGCGAGTAGGTAGGCCCAGCACCCGCGCGCGCTCGGCTCGTTGTTCACTATCGCAGTGCGAGACGGTTGGCTATCGACGCTAACTGTTTGCGTGGTCGCTACCGTCGGGAGCGGCGATCCACTCGGCCTGGCAACGGTGATTCGCGGCGCCCAGGCGGTTAACAGGGCCAGCGCTTCTTCGTGGGGAACAGCCCGGCTCCACAAGAATCCCTGTCCGGAGCGGCAGCCCATGTCGACCAGTGAGTCACGCTCGAGCTCGCTTTCCACACCTTCGGCGATGACGGCGATGCCGAGCGTTTGGCTCAATGAGAGGATCGCGCGCACAACCGCGGAACGGCGGTCATCGACGTGCAGTTCGGCAATCATCGAGCGATCGAGTTTGATGGTGTTGACGGGCAACTGGGTCAGATACGCGAAGTTCGAGTAGCCGGTGCCGAAGTCGTCAATGGCCAGGTCGATGCCCAGGCTCGTCAGCCGCAGCATCGCCCGAACGATCGCAGGGTCCGCTTCGATGGCTTGGGATTCGGTCAACTCGAGGCAGAGATCACCGCCAGAGAGCGAGTGGCGTTCGAGCGCCTCACGAACCTGCTCCGCAAATCCCCGATGCAGTAGTTGCGTAACCGAGACATTGACCTTGAGCACGATTCGGCGGGCGCTGAAACGTTCATGGATCTCTCCTAAGAACGCGCAACCCGCCTCTAGTACGACCTCGCCTAGCTCAAGGATGTGCCCGGTCTCTTCGGCGATCGGAATGAACGTATTCGGCGGCACAGTCGTGCCGTCGCTTCGCTGCCAGCGCGCGAGGGCCTCGAAGGCGGTGATGGATTCATCGGGCAAGCTCACAATTGGTTGGAAGTAAGGCCGAATCTCACCGGAGCGAATGGCGTCCAAAAGGGAGTGTCCCAGCCATTCGCGGTCAGTGTCATTCGAGTTTGGCCCATCAGCATGGTGGACGCACCCGTGCCCGATTCGTCGGGCTTCATGCATCGCAGCAACCGCACGCGAGGTAATCGCTTCGCTGGTGTCGCCGGGATGTGAAACAGCGTCGCCCGCCGACATCGACAAAATGACTGTCCCCTGGCTGGTAATGAAGGGCTCGTCCACCGTCCCCATGACTGACGCAGTTACGGCGTCGGCACTTCGGCCCTCTGTGAGGGCGACCACCAGTCCGAATATGTCGTTACCAACGCGCGCGACCGACGCCGTGGCGTCGAGTGACGACAGGCGACCGGCGATGATCTGGAGCACCTCGTCCCCAAGTGTGCTACCTCGCACCTCGACCAACTTGATGAAATCATCGAGATCGCACCACACGAGCAGTACTGGCTCACTCCTCGACGGATCAAGGAGCACTTCCAGTCGTGCGACCAATCCCGATCGATTGAGTAAACCCGTGAAGGGATCGTTATTCGACTCACTGAGACCGGCGGGCCGGGCATTGATCTCGGCATTCTGGGTGAGCCGCTCAACGTCGGCAGCGACGGCGTCGAGGAAGGCGATGTCGGGATGACTGATGGTGTGTCCGCGCTCGGCGTAGACCGCGAGCACTCCCGCCACTCGCCCGGCGCAACGAATCGGCAGAGCGACGCCAGTGGTTTTCTGGGTCCGCCAACCCTCCTCTTGGAATGCGGCATCGGCGTCTCCCACCTCAGAGTCGCCGAGCCACTTCGTCACTCCGTGCTCATGGACCGAGACGAGATGGCGAGTCATGAACTCCGCCGTCGCTGCGGGCGAAGAACAAGGTGTCGGCGCTCGCAGGACCGATACCTGGAACTCACCGGAGATCGGATCTTCCCAACCTGTCGCTACCGCGCCTACCTCAAGGAGATGAGCCAACTTCGAGGCCAACGCAAGCATGAACCTTGCCCAGTCGGACTCATTCTCGACTTGTTCGGCGAGCAGGTTGAGGACGTTTTGTCGAGCAACGAGATTGAGCCTCGTCTGCGCCGCTTTGAATCGCGCGGTTGCTTCGGGATCGACGGCACCGCCCCAGCCGAATCCCTCTTTTCCAGGATCGCCGGGGGCGACGGGTGTGGCACACACCAGGTCCTTCGGGACCTCTTTTGAAAGGCTCACGTGCCTTCGATCGTGTAGACGCCAAGAATGACCCGGACGGACCATCAACCTTACGACACTTCGTCGCCGAAGAACCCTCGGCGCGGTGGTCTAGACATCAACGGCGGTGACAAGGGATTACGCTCCCCACATGATCGAAGGTTCGTTGACTTCGCTCAAATTAGGCTTCGTCGATGTTTGAACTGCAGCGACTTCGCGTCGATCACGAAGCGGCGGTCCTCAACTTCGAACTCACGAATCGGGCCTACTTCGCCGAGTCGATCAATGACCGCGGCGACGTCTTCTTCGCTGAGTTCCCTGCGGAACATCGCGCCCTCTTGGCCGATCAGGAGTCGGGTGCTTTCGCATTCCATGTGCTCGTCGTCGACGACGGAATGGTAGTGGGTCGCTTCAATCTGTTCGACATCACCGATTCAACAGCCGTCGTCGGTTACCGAGTGGCCCGGCACGTGGCCGGTCACGGGGTGGCAACGTCGGCACTACGAGAACTCTGTCGAATTGCCCGCGACGACTATGGACTCCAAAGCCTTCGAGCGGCCACGAGTGATGAAAACGTGGCGTCGCAAAGAGTGCTGGCGAAGGTCGGATTCGTCGCTGATGTTGTGGCCGACGTCGGCGGCCGTCCGGGCCGGTGGTACCAACTCGAGCTGCATGGTAACTAGCGACAGTTTTCAGTTCGTAGGTTGCTGCCGAAGTCCGATGATGTTGCCTTCAGTGTCGCGCGCTCTAGCGACAAGCATGCCCGCACCGACGTCCCTCGGTTCTTGCACCACCACCGCGCCAGCTGACTTGAGTGCGTCGAGCGTGCCAGCAATGTCCTCCACGTCATAGAAGGCCTCCGGCCCCGTCATGCCTTGATCGTGGCCACCGGGCACCAGGCCGATCTCTGAACCGTCAATGGAATAGCCCACGTAGTAAGGCGAATCGACGTGCGGGTTGACGCCGAATAGTGAGGTGAACGTCACCTTTGCCTGGTCGATGTCGATCACTGGGTAGAGCACGGTATTGAATTTCACGGCCACTGTGTCCTCCTCCGGTCACATTTCGCCACGCTCGTGGGTCAATATGAATGACACCGTAGCCCTGGAGAGTGTGACACGTGGACGACGAAGATTTTCTAACTCGAGAATTCGAAGCGAATCGGCCGCGCTTGCGGGCTGTGGCGTATCGAATTCTCGGTAACGGCCAAGACGTCGATGACGCCCTCCAAGATTCGTGGCTCCGTATATCGATGTCAGACGCGGAGCAGATCGAGAACATTACCGGTTGGCTGACGACGGTCGTCGCTCGAATCTGTCTCAATACGCTGCGCAGCAGACAACGGCGTCCCTCCGAATCTCTGCAAGGCTCGTCGGGCGCCGAACGCCTCGTCGCCAGCACAGCCAGGACGCCCGAAGAACAAGCCGTCGTCGCCGATTCCATCGGCATCGCTCTGCTCGTCGTTCTCGAGTTGCTCTCACCGGCGGAACGAATTTCGTTCGTTCTCCATGACCTGTTCTCAGTCCCGTTCGAAGAGATCGCTGAAATTCTCGCCAAGTCAACTGACGCCTGTCGGCAACTCGCGAGCAGAGCCCGCCGACGCGTACGCACCGCGGACGAGCCAGCCGCGCAGGGACACCTCCAGCGCGAAGTGGTCGATGCGTTCTTGAGCGCGTCAAGGGGAGGCGATTTTCAGACGTTGCTCTCACTTTTGAGTCCCGACGTCGAACTCGTCTCGGACACTGGCGCCATCGCTATCGGCGCGCCAGAACGCAAGGACGGCGCCTTCGACGTCGCAACCCGGTTCTCCGGTGGCGCGCAGTCGGCGCGCCTCGCGCTCCTCGACGGTCGGGCGGGATTGGTGTGGGCCCAAGGAGGAACGCCCACGATTGCATTCGACTTCACGTTGGTCGAAGGTCGCGTCACGAGAATCGACATGATCGGCGACACAGACGTGCTGAGCGAGATCCAGATCGATTACGTTCGCCGAACGAATCTAAAAGAGACCTCTGATTCAACGTTGTAGCCTCGTACTGCGGTCTCCACTCATCATGGAGACCGCATTTTCATTCCAAGTTCCGAGCGGCAGCAATCGTCAACTCCTCGCGAGACCCGAGCGTCGTGGCGTCGTCTTCCAGTGCCACCACTCGTTCAGTTCCGACCAGATTCATTGGTTCACGGCGCGTAGCGCGCTCGACGCCATACGCAATGAGAGGATTCGTCGCCAACATATCGCTACGACGCCGAACTGACCTTCACGTCACCAGAAACGGTCTTGGCATTAATCGACACCGTGTCAGCGCTCGAAGCTCCGGACCTGCCGTCAAGCGGCATCGTCGAAGAGAGTTGTCCCGAAATCGACGATGCGTCGACATCCACCTCGAGACCACGCGCGACGGTGACCGCGACATTGCCCGACACCGTACGCACCGAAATCTCCGACGGGACTTCGACGGCCAAACGCACACTGCCCGACGCGGTGCGGATCTTCGTCATGGTGCCCGCGCCAGCGCAACGTACGTTGCCCGAGGCACTGTGGCAGGTAAGGCTCTCTCGAACCGTGGCCGTGTGCACGTCACCCGATGCTGTCTTCATCTCCAGCACGCCGACTTCATCGGCCACCGACACGTTGCCCGAGGCGCTCGTCACCGATGCCTTGGCCAGTCCCCCAATGATCTCGGTGTCACCGGACGCAGTCGTCACGTCCACGCTCGAACCTTCCGGCAACGCAATGTGAACGTCGGGGTCCGACCCTCCGAACTCGAACCAGTTGTTGCGACGGATCGCGGCTCGGAATCCACGCATCGAATTGAAACTGTCGTTGCTGCGGGTTCGCACGACGAGTGAGTTCTTCTCTCGGTCGTATTCGATGATGGCTTCATCGAGCATGCGTTGATACGAAGGGTCCTTGACGCTCAAGGTGACTTCGATCACGTTGCTCTCCGACGCACCGATAGTGACGTCACCACTGCTGGTAGTGACTCGAGCGATTCCCGGTCCGGTGGCTTCGAATACTTCATGGCGTTCTACTCGGGTTGTCACGGTTACTCCTCCTCGGTAGTCCGACGACCTGTCAGACATTGTGTTGCGGACACGACGTTTTCTTTCGACGGCTTACGCGCGGCCCTTACCACGGAGCTGTCGCGGATTCTTCAATCCCGAATCGCTGGGGTCTGAGCGCACTGAGCGTTCGAGCGTGCGAACGATCCATGAGTTCACCGACGATCCGACGTCGGTCGCAAGGTGCTCGATGTCTTCTTTCAACCCATCACTGAGGCGCAGAGCAATCCTGGCCGAAAGGTCACTCGGCGTCGGAGCGGCGACGTTCCCTTCGACCGCGACGACGCGACTCATTCGGATTTGATCCCCTTCGAGATTCAACGTGAGCGCGACGCTGTCTTGGAGATTGAACTCCTGGACCACGCTGTCCATGGCCGCGAGGAAGTGAGCGCGAAGCGAAGGCTCGATCGCCGCTCCCAAACGGTCAGCCACGAGAGCAGTGTCTGGTCCCCCGATCTCTCCCAACGCGTTGAAGTCTTCTCGGATGCCTACTAGCAGTTCTGATATCAACATGCTGTCATTGTAATATCATGCTGATATTAAAGTCAAGAAATTTTTGAAACTGTTGAAATCAAGCCTTTTTCCGCTTGGTCACCCATCCCTCGAGGGAGCGTTGTGCCGGTGAGACGATCTGAAAACCGTCCTCCGATGGTGTCGAACGCCAACCTTGCCATTCGAAGTTCACGAGAGCGCCAAGGCCGTCGATGAGAAGCGTGCGAGCCAGCACTCCCTTCACCGCTTTGGCGTCGTGGCCGACGGTCGTGCCGCCGACGCCATCGATGAATTGAATATCGACGACACGCCGAGATTCCCTCACTTCATCCATGTCGAGGGCTGCTTCGTGTTCCAGGGGCAAGAGGTTGACGATCGTCGAGCGCTTCGCGTGCGCAATCAACGCTGGCGTGACCCTGGGACGCCAGAATGTGGACATCGTGCCCAGCGGAGCGACACCCACGTTCATCTTCAACCGAAAATCGGCGATACGGTCCTCGGCGGTCGTGAGCCCGTAAAGACTCGACGGGATGAGGATACGTCGACGGATCGTGGGCGCAAGCGAGACCGGCGCGAGATGCGACCACACCACACCGCTGTAGCGCTGCCACGCTGCCAATCGCGGCACGTGTTCGTTCGACAGCTGTCGCGTGGACTCAAAGGCTCGCTCCAAGAGGGCTCCACGCGCGTTCAACATGATCTCTTGACGACGGGTCGTCGCCTCATCGACTGCGGCGATGAGCGCCTCGACGACACGAAGGCGGTCGCCCCCCAGCGCTTCGTCGAAAGGGCCGACGCTGATCCTCTTCGTGCCACCCGGCGTCTTCGCCTCCGAGGGGGGCACGAGCACGAGAAGCGATGGGGTCATGGCCCACCACGGTACTTAACTCGTCACTAGGCGGCCTGCAACAGCTCCTTGGTCACGCCGAAGGATCGAAGGAAGTGGCGAACCTTCACCACTTGATCTTCGGTGAGGTCGCGCGAACGAGTGGAGCCAAACGACGTGGTCTCACCATCGATGCTCACTGCCCAGTTCCCCCGATGCGTCTCATATACCTCGCCGAAACGTCCGAGCAAGGAGCAGACGTCATGCCATTGGATGTTGTGGCATAACGGGTGACTGAAAAGTTTTTGAGCAGTAATCCGGTGGTGGTGGTCCAACTTGAATGGCATTCTCAACCCCCTCGCGATGGCGAGGCCGTGCTCGCCCTCAAGAGCACTCTTTACCCTCTAGACGCTCAAGTCAAGGCTTGCCACAAGTTCCACATGTTCGGTCATCGGGAACAGGTCAAACACTCGCAGGTCGCGGAGCTCGAATCCCCCGGTCAGCAAAATCTTGAGGTCGCGGGCCAGCGTCGCGGCGTCGCACGAGACGTAGACGACGCGACGGGGTCCACGGCGCACCAAGGTATCGGCCACTCCTTTGGCGAGTCCGGCCCTAGGCGGATCGAGCACGACGACGTCGCCTTCGCTGACCGAGTCATTGACCGATCTCGGTGTCACCGACCACTCGCGAACCTTCAGATTTCGAAGACCTTCGGCGTTCTGTCGCGCGTCGCGCACGGCGTACGGCGAGGACTCGACGGCGGTGACACGTCCCCCGGGACCAACGACCTTCGCCAACGGCACCCCGAACAGTCCCACGCCACTGAAGAGATCAGTGACGTGATCGTCGATTTGAGCGTCGGCCATTTCGAGCACGGTATCGAGCAACAGGTGCGGCGCATCGCGGTGAGATTGCCAGAACGAACGGGGGCCGACCGAAAAGACGTGGCCCCGGACATTGACGCGCGACTGCGTCGAAGGTTCGAGTGGTTCGCCGCGCAGTGAACATAGTTCGTGCATCGTGCCGCGCGGCGTGAGACGTCGCACGACGGCGAATGGATCGCCTTCACCGATGGCGCGAAGTTCGACTTCTTCGGCGCCGTGCCACGACGCAGCGAATGCCGGTGCAAATCGCCGATCGGAGATCCAGCACGCGTCCAGGTCGACCAATTCGTGCGATCGAGCTGCGCGTAGCGCCAGACCGCCGTCTTCGTCAACGCCGCAGCGAAGTCGCGTGCGCGATCCTTGCGCTTCGCTTGCAGGCTCGATCACCGTGATATCGCGTTCTATGCCCGCGATCCTTCGCAGATGTTCAGAGACGAGCGCAGCCTTCCACGACTGCTGGCCCACGCGCGAAGCGTGTTGCAAGTCACAACCGCCGCATCCTCCGGGGCGGGCGTATCGACAGGGCGCCACGACGCGTTCGTCACTCGGCTCGAGTATCTCGACGGCGTCGCCGCGCGAGAACCTTGACGTGGTCTCGGTGACGTCGACCACCACCAACTCGCCGGGCAGACCATGACGTACGAAGACGACTCGTCCGTCTTCGAGGCGCCCCACGGCTCCCCCGGTTGCCGGACGTTCCAGCCGCACCGGGCCCGATAGATCTTGCGCGTTCTCGCTACTCACCACTAGAGCCTACGGCGATTGAATAATTGCGAACTGAATCGAACGGTCGTCGAGCGTCGCTACTGCTCGATATGCGAAAGGAACAGGTCAACCAGGTCGGCGGCGCGTACTCGTGCCGCGGGCGTCTCGAGCTTGGTTTGTTCGATGAGCGCATCGACGTCGATCCCGAGTTCGCGAGCGCCTTCATCGCTGCTTGCGAACCAGGCCCGCAACTGCACGTCATCGATCTCCGGGTGGAACTGCACTCCCACGTTGCGCCCGACACTGAAGGCCTGCACTGCGCGCGGCGTGGTTGCCCAAAGCTGTGCACTTTCGGGGAGCACGCAGCGGTCGAAGTGGTATTGGAACCACGGACCTTTCGCAATACCCGAGTCGTTTCGGGCTTCGACGTCGTACCAGCCGACTTCCGGCTGATTAGAGCGTTCGACGACCCCGCCGTGAAAGAGACAAAGAGCCTGAGCTCCAAAACAGATGCCGAAGATCGGGAGATTGCGACGCTGCGCGTCGGCGATAAGTTCGAGCTCGCGACCGAACCACGCCTGCTCGACTTCTTCGTCGTAGACCGCGCTGTAGGAACCGAGGATGACGAAGACATCGAAACCGTCGAGCGAAGGTGACGCAGTATCCGCGTTCATCATGCGCAAATCGACCTCGTAGCCACGCGATTCGAAGGCTTCGCCAATCAAGCCGGCACTGTCTTCGAGATGGTGTCGGAGTACCAAAGCGCGCGCCACGGATGATGAGCCTACGGGAAGCCGAGAACCCGCCGGTCTAATTCGACGGCAGTGACCAACCGAGCGACGCGGCGATCTCCTTGCACGTCGGACAGATCGGGAACTTTTGAGGATCGCGGCCCGGCACCCAGACCTTGCCGCAGAGCGCCATCACCGGCGTGGAGTTGATCATGGCGCCGACGACCGAGTTATCCAACGCGACGAACTCTCCGTCCTTCGGCGTATAGCCCTCCAAGACGATGTGAGTGAATCGTTCGTGATTCTCGTCGTCCAGTTCGGTCGACGAGGTCACCACAAGTTCGGTCTCGACACGTGAAGTCACGCTTGAAACCTTAGTGAGGTCACTAATCTCGGGTTCCATGAAGCGACGGCGCGCAGCGAAACCAGTTACGAAGCCACTCGGCCGCGTCGCGTCGCATTTCAACCGCGACGGACTTCCCAAGAATCCGTACCGGACGGAGAGCGAGGCCAAAGAGGCTGCGCAGTTGGCGTGGACGCTCAGCGGGGCCGACCTGAACAGCTATCGCTGCGACTACTGCTTCCAGTGGCACATCGGCAAACGGTTCCGGGACGATTAGCGCCAGTCGTTGAGAATCGGGCAATATGGAAGAACTTGAAACGAAAGGTCCTCCATGGGAGTTCAGGCGTACATCTTGATTCAGTCCGAAATCGGCTCGAGCGAGGCGGTCGTCTTGGCCACACGCGCCGTGCCGGGTGTGCTGGAGTCCTTTGAGGTCACCGGACCCTACGACGTGATTGTGCGCTGCGAGGCCGGAAGTGTGGACGATCTCGGCAAGTTCATCGTCGGAGCGATCCAGAAGGTCCCGGGGATCACCCGCACCCTGACCTGTCCCGTCGTCAATATTTGATTTATCCGAAAGCGCCTTCGGCGCGAAGGGCAACTTGTCGATCAAGGTCGATTCCCCAGCTCCGGAGTCCGTCGCGCGTTCCCGCCCCGGCCTTTGTTGGACTTCGTCCAATGGCCCCCGGAGTCTTGGAAAAGCGCGGTGCCGGCTGGGGTTGAATCTCGCCATCGACGAAGAACACGCCCCGCTGCGTGTTGTAGGGGTGATGCGCGGCTTCGCGCGGTGAGAGCACTGGCGTCACGCAGGCATCGACTTCGCAGAAGACCTCGGTCCACTCGTCGCGCGTTCGTTCCCGAAACCTTGCCGCGAAACGCTCCTTGGTGGCGGGCCATGCGTCGCGGTCGAACTGCGCGGGAAGTTCACCGGGCGCAATGTCCAGACCGTGCAACAGTGCCGCGTAGAACTGTGCTTCGATCGCACCCACGGCGACGAATCGGTTGTCCTTCGTCTCGTAGACCTCATAGAACGGAGCGCCGGTATCGAGCAGATTCGACGCACGTTCTTCGTGCCAGAAGCCGGCGTTCATGAGCGAGTGGCTTAGCGCCATCAACGACGCTGAGCCGTCGACCATGGCCGCGTCGACGACCTGCCCTTCGCCGGTCGACCTCGCCGAGAGGACGGCCGCGAGCACCCCGAGGATCAAGAACATCGATCCCCCGCCGAAGTCACCCACGAGGTTGAGTGGCGGCACCGGCGGTTCGTCCTTTCGCCCCATTGGCCATAACGCACCTGATACGGCGATGTAGTTGATGTCGTGACCGGCGCGTTGCGAATTCGGCCCCTCCTGGCCGTAGCCGGTCATGCGTCCATAGACCAAGCGTGGGTTTCGCGCAGCGACGTCGGCGGGTCCCAGTCCGAGGCGCTCGGTCACACCCGGTCGAAAGCCTTCGATCAATATGTCCGCTTGTTCGCAGAGCTCGAGCACGAGGTCGCGACCAGCGGGGTTCTTGAGATCGACCGCGACCGAAGGACGCGAACGATTGAGGACCTCCCACGTGGGTTCGTCATCGGCGTCGATATCACCGCGCTCGATGCGAAGGACGTCGGCGCCGAGGTCGGCCAACAACATGCAGGCGTAGGGACCAGGGCCGATCCCCGCGAGTTCGATGACCTTAAGTCCGTGAAGAGGGCCGCTCACGTTGTCAGTGTAGGTTCGAGCATTCTACGGATTCTTTAGTCCCACCACAGATCGTGTCCGAGCACACCCTTGGCGATGAGACCCAGCTGGATCTGACTCGTACCTTCCACGATGGTGAGCTGACGCGCGTCACGGTAGAACATCTCGGTCGGATGTTCCTCCATGTAGCCCGCGGCGCCGAGTAACTGCACCGCGAGCCCTGAGGCCTTCACGGCGACCTCGGAGGCGTAGTACTTACACATCGAGAGCATCGGCACATACTCCTTGGTGAAGCAGCCCTGGTCGGCGAGCCACGCGCCGCGGTAGGTAAGTAACCGCGCCGCTTCAATCTCGGTCGCGCACTTGGCGATCTCCCACTGGATTCCCTGGAAATCGGCGATCGTCTTGCCGAACGCCGCGCGAGTCTTCACGTATTCGGTCGCGTACATGAGCGCACCTTCGGCCAAACCGAGTCCCCGCGCCGCCACTATTGGCCGCATGGCATTGAGCGATTGCATGACCAGGGCGAAACCGCCGCCAATCACCTGACTGGCCGGTACTTTCACGTCGGTAAAGACGAATTCGGTCGTGTCGATTCCTTTGACACCCATCTTCTTGTCCACTCGTGGTCGCGTCACGCCCGGAGTGTCGACCTCGACGATGAATGCACCGATATCCGAGTGACGACGTGACGCCGGATCGCCGGTCTTGGCGAACACGACGAGCCAGTCGGCCTGCATCCCTCCGGAGATCCAACACTTGGTGCCGTTCAGCACGTAGCCACCATCACCGTCGGGGGTCGCGTGCGACACCATGCCGGCGACGTCCGATCCAGCTCCCGGTTCCGAGAGGCAGAACGCCGCGCGCTGGGTTCCTTTGGCGATCCCGGGCAGATAACGCTGCTTTTGCTCTTCGGTGCCCGCGATCATGATCGGACCGGTCGGCAGCCGCGTGAGCAACAACATCAGGCCGAGCACGTTGGAGTACTTGGTGACCTCTTCGATAGTGATCGCGAGACCCATGATGCCCGCGCCCGACCCGCCGTACTCCTCGGGTATGCACAGTCCGAGGAGGTCCGCTTTGCGAAACTCCTCGAAGAGGTCCTCGGGATACTCGCCCGTCGTGTCGATCGCTCGAGCCCTTGGCTTGACCTTCTCCTGTGCGAGACGCCGCACACTTTGTTGCAGCGCCACCAGTTCGTCAGAAAGTTGAAAGTCCATGTCCATCAAGGTAGCCGCGAGTGCTGTGTAACGATTGTCCCGTGGCCCCCTTCCAACGCGAGCGAGCGCTCGAATCGATGGCCCAGACGAACTACGACCTCGTTGTCGTCGGCGCCGGCATGACCGGAAGCGGCGTCGCGCTCGACGCGGCGTCGCGCGGCCTGCGCGTCGCGCTCATCGACGGTGGCGACATCGCCTCTGGCACAAGTTCCAAGTCGTCCAAGATGGTGCACGGCGGGCTTCGTTACCTTCAACAGCGAGAGTTTCGACTGGTCTACGAGAACCTGCGCGAACGACAACGGCTTCTCGAGAACGCGCCGTTTCTCGTGCGACCGCTCCCCTTCCTCGTGCCGCTCTTTGGGCGCAACGGCGTTGCGTCGAAGGCACTCGTAAAGGGTTACTCGACCGCGCTTCGGATTTACGACCTGAGCGGCGGGTGGCGAATTGGTCGACGTCACCGCAAAATCAATCGGGACCAGGCACTCGCACACCTCCCGACTCTTAGGACCGATCGACTCGTCGCCGGATTCCTCTACTTCGACGCCCGAGGCGATGACGCGCGCGTCGCGCTGGCGATCGCCAAGACCGCCGCGCTCGATTTCGGTGCGGACGTTGCCACGTACGTGCGCTGCGTCGACATTCGCCACAACGACGTCGGACGCGTGAACGCCGTGACCGCTCGCGATGTGCTCGCGAACAGTGAGTTCACGATCAACACGAAGTCCGTTGTCAACGCCACCGGCGTGTGGGCCGATGAAGTCTTCAATATCGCCGAGCACACCGCGTCGCATCGAATCACCCCGGCCAAAGGAATACACCTCAGCGTGAGCAGTCAGCGCTTACCGGCTGACGTGGCGGCGGTCTTGAGCGTTCCCGGCGAACGACGGAGCATCTTCGTCGTGCCCTTCGAAGGAGCCGACTTCACCTATATCGGCACGACGGACACCGCGTATGACGGGGACTTCGACGAACCCCACTGCACCCCCGAAGACGTCGAGTACTTGTTGAACGCGGTCAATGCGTCGACGACGTCAGATCTCACCACGGCCGACGTCACCGGACTCTGGGCGGGACTTCGCCCCCTTCTCGCACCGGTCCTAGGAAAAGTCATCAAGGAACGCACGGCCGACCTCTCACGCCGTCACCAAGTGACCGATACCGGTGACGGCGTGGTGCACATCACCGGTGGCAAATGGACGACCTACCGACAGATGGCCGAAGACACCGTCGACGCACTGCGGCCCTACGTGAAAGATTTGAAGTCGGTGCAAACCAAGCACCTCCGATTCCACGGCGTCGGGCCGTGGCGACCAACGACCGATATCGAGGTCCACCTCTACGAACGTTTCGGTGAAGACGCTCACGTGATCCTCGATTTGATCGCTGGTGACGAAGGACTCGCCGAGCGTCCGATCGACGGTCAGCCCTACCTTGCGGCCGAATTCGTCTATTCGGCGCGCTTCGAGGTGACGACGTCGCTCATCGATCTCTTGACCCGGCGCACACGTGCGCATCTGCTCGACGCTCGCGCCACGTTGGCGGGCGCCTCGCGCGTGGCCACACTCGTCGCCGAAGAACTGGGTTGGGACGCCGAGGATGTACAACGCGAACTCGACGCGTATCGGTCGCTCGTGGAACGCGAATTCAGCGCCGCCGGATTGCCTTTGTAAGGTGCAACGGTGACTCGAGCGTCGATGCCCAATGAGTATCCGGCGGCACCGATCGACGACACCTCCTCACTGGCGTCAAGGGCGCTGCTGTCGGATCTAGAAAGCGCGGGAGTCTCCTTCGACATAGATGACGCCACGCGAGCAGACCACGGTCGCGACTGGTGGCCACTCACCATTCCTGAAGTCGCCAAGGGCACTGTCCCGAAATGGCCCGGCGTGGTCGTGCGACCTACCTCGAGCGACGAGGTGAGCCGCGTACTTCAGGTCGCCTCGAAACACCGCGTCGCCGTGACGCCACAAGGCGGGCGCTCGAGCGTGGTCGGTGGCGCCGTGGCGCCGCGCGGCGCCATTGCGCTCGACCTGACCGGGCTCGACCGCGTGGTGGAGATCGACACGACCTCCGGCACGGTGAGCGTCGAAGCGGGCGTATTCGGCCCCGATCTGGAGCGCGCCGTCAATGTGCACGGTTGGACCGTGGGACACTTCCCGCAGTCATTCGAGTTGGCGACGGTCGGTGGGTGGGTTGCCTGTCGGGGAGCCGGCCAGTACTCCAATCGATACGGCAAGATCGAAGACATCGTGCGCGGGCTCACCGTAGTGCTGGCCAGTGGCGAGGTGATCGAACTCGGTGGACGTGCGCCCCGCGAAGCGGTGGGTCCGGACCTGATGCAGCTCTTCATCGGTTCCGAAGGCACGCTCGGCGTCATCACGAGAGCATTGCTGGTCATGCATCCAACGCCGAAGGGCGAGCGGCGCGCGGCCTACGGCTTCTCGACGTTCGAAGCAGGTTTGGACGCCTGTCGTCGGATCATGCAGCGCGACGCACGACCGGCGGTGCTCCGTCTTTACGACGAAACCGAATCCACGCGCAACTTCGGCGTAGATATGTGCGCACTGGTGGTACTCGATGAGGGTGATCCGCTCATGGTCGAGGCGACGATGAGCGTCGTTGCCGACGAGTGCGGCGAGGCAACGACGCTCGATCCCGCGATCGTCGCGACGTGGCTCGAACACCGCAACGATGTTTCTGCGTTGGCTGCGCTGTGGGAACGCGGCTACGTGGTCGACACGATCGAGGTGGCCGGAATGTGGGCGTCACTGCCCGCGATGCATCGCTCAGTCATCGACGCCTTGCAACAGTTGCCGGACATCACCGTTGCCTCGGTGCATCAATCACACGCCTACCTCGACGGCGCGTGTCTGTACTTCACCTTCGCCGCACGACCCGAGGACGTGACAGGTCTCTATCGTCGGGCCTGGGAATGTGTGACCAATGAGGTGCTGGCGCGCGGCGGTACGCTGAGTCACCATCACGGCGTCGGTCACAACCGCGCCCGATTCATGTCCCAAGCGCTCGGTGGTGCCTTCGACGTTTTGCGAGATTTGAAAGGGGTCCTCGATCCTCTCGACATCATGAATCCCGGCGTGCTCGGTCTGGGCGGCGACTCGTGGTGAGAGCCCTTGCCATTGACGTCGGCACCACGTGGATTCGAACCGCCATCGTCGATACGCAAGGTCGCGTCGCCAACACCCACAGCCAACGGCTCAACCTCACGACGCCCAATCCGGGCGAAGTGGAACTTGACGCCGAGGAGATCGCGCACCTCGCCCTCGAGTTGAGTACTCGAACTCTGAACGAGGCTGGAGGGGCGGACGTCGTCGGCATCACGAATCAACGCGCGACCACGATCGTCTTCGATCCGGAGACAGGGATACCCGTGGGCCCGGCCATCGGATGGCAAGACCTTCGCACCGTCATCGACTGCTTGGTCCTGCAAGGAGAAGGGTTGCGACTGGCTCCCAATCAGTCGGCGACCAAGGCACGTTGGTTGGTGCAACATTCAGGTCGAGCCTCGAAGGAACTTCGTTTCGCGACGATCGAGACGTGGTTGGCGTGGAAATTGAGCGAAGGCGCCATCCACGTGACCGACCGCTCCAACGCCGCGGTCAACGGACTCGTCGAGCTCAGCGTCGATCAGTGGGACCAAGGGGCCCTGTCGTTGCTCGGACTCGACCCGTCAATGATGCCGATCATCGTCGACACCATGGGTAGCGTCGGTCGAGCCACGGCGCTACCTGGCGCGCCAATGATTTGCGCACTCGTCGGCGATCAATCGGCGTCGCTCTTCGGTCAATCGTGTGTCACCAGTGGCGCAAAGATCACCTTCGGCACGGGAGCGATGCTCGACATGGTTCGCGGTCGCGTGGGACCTGAGCGGATGACACGATTCGCCTCGGGGTGCTTTCCGGTGGTGGTGCGTAGTCGAGACCACGAACTCGTGTGGGGCATCGAGGGAATCGTGCTCTCCGCGGGTGCGTGTATCGAATGGCTTCGTGACGACCTCGGGTTGATCCAGAGCGCCGACGAGACCGCATCACTCGCCGAGTCCGTCAATTCAACCGAAGGGGTGACATTCGTTCCAGCGCTATCGGGGCTCGGAACACCTCAATGGGACTTCGGAGCGCGAGGTGGCTTTTTCGGCATCACTCGCGGGTCGACCAAGGCGCATTTGGTGCGGGCGGTGCTTGAAGGTATTGCTCAGCGCGGCGCAGACCTGATGGACGCGGCGTACCAGGAGACCGGCGTGACGCTCGAGGAAATTCGCGTCGACGGCGGCATGAGTGCCAACGATTTCTTCGTGCAGCGACTCGCTGATTTCACGGGTCGACGGGTGGCCGTTTCCTCCGAGCGTGAGGCGACCACCAGAGGAGTCGGCCTCATGGCCCTGGTCGCTCACGACGCAATGAGCCTCGACGATGTCGAATCGCTCTGGGATCCGAGGGTGGTCGTGACACCGTCACTCGCCGAAGAAGAACGCCAACGCAGCCGTGAGAAGTGGGCTGAAGTCGTCGCCCGCGTCGAAGGGACGATTCCGGAGTTAAGCGCGGTCGAGTTCTAACCGGTCCATGGTGTGTCGGAAAGCGCGCCGGCGAGTGTCGAGGGCGAATCCAGCAGGTGCTTGGACAACATCAGGCCGCGCGGCTGCGACAGCGCGACGATGCCGGTCACGACACCGTCACGAGAGAAGAGTGCGAGCCACTTGCCCTCATCCGCATTGCCGATCACGTGCACCACATCGTCGTCGGGGTGTGCGTGACCGAGCGTTTGCAACTTCTTCCCGTATTGATCTGACCAGAAATAGGGCACCATCAACGTGCGAGTACCTTGGCCCGTCACCCAGAAGCGGGCCAGAGTATTCGCGTGGATGTTGGCCACCTCCCAGTGTTCGATGCGTATCTGCTCTTCGCCCATGACGTTGGGCCAACTGAAACGCGCGACGTCGCCAATGGCGGCAATGTGATCGCGGGCCAAGAGACGATCATCAACAACTACGCCGTTGTCGAGCGTGAGCCCGGATCCTTCCAGCCATTCGAAGTTCGGCAACGCACCGACAGCGACGACGACCGCCGCCGCTCGCAGTTCACTCGCGTCGTCGAAGTGCACGACGAATTGTTCGCCGTCGCGTACGACGTCGCTGATTCGTTGGTCGTTGCGTAGCTCGATGCCGAAGTCCGATGGCAGCCGCTCGAGCCACGATGAGACGTCGGGGCCGAGGACCGAGATGAGCGGTCGAGCGGCCGCTTCGAGCACGACCGGCACGAACCCACGAGTCTTCAGCTGGGTCGCCACTTCGGCGCCGACGAACCCCCCGCCGATCACCGCGATCACGCTGCCCGGATCGAGTCCTTTAAGCGCGTGTCGCATCCGAAGTTCGTCCTCGCGGTTGCGCAGCATCAACACTTCATCGCCGGCACTCAGCGAAAGACGACGGGCTCGTGTACCGGTTGCGATGACGATGTGCGTGCCCTCGACGACAGTCCCGTCGTCGAGCTGGACGGTGTTCACCTCAGTGTCAAGCGACACCGCGCGTGCGGCGAGACGAAGTTGCACGCGTGTCTCTTCGATACGGTCGGCGGTCGCCAGCGTCGCACGTTCAACCTCCCACTTGCCGGCGAGCACTTGCTTGGAGAGGGGCGGTCGGTCATAGGGTGCGTAGTTCTCTTCACCCAATAGGGTGATCGCGCCCTCGTAGCCTTCGCGTCGAAGCGCCTCGGTAAGTCGCCATCCCGCGAATCCCGCACCAACGATTACGACGTGATCCGAATCCTTCAACACGATCAGCGGGCGAACATCGCGAGCCACTGCTCGGCGCTCGCCGGTACCAGCGCACGGTTGTGCTGTCGCACGTTGCCCATCGGTGCGCTCGGATCGGCCGAGTACAGGTGACCGGGAAAGAGCACGGTTTCATCGGCGACACTCGAGAGTCGTTGCGTCAGGGTGCGGTACATCTCTTCGGGGTCGGATCCGGGTAGGTCGGTGCGCCCGCAGCCGTCGAGGAACAAGGTGTCGCCGCTGATCAGGTTCCCGTTCACCAACAGACACTGGCTACCCGGAGTGTGTCCCGGTGTATGGAGCAACGAAACCTCGAAGCCACCAACAGTGACGACGTCGCCTGCGTCGTGGGCGACGAGCGAGCCTTCGCCGACACCTGTGCGCTTGGTGACCCACTCGACCTCGTCGGCCTGTACGTGCACCGGTACATCGATTCTCTCCAAGAGATCGACGATGCCCGGGATCTCGGTGCGACCGCCGAGACTCCCGCCCACGTGATCGGCGTGATAGTGCGTCGCGAAGACCGCGCTCACGCGCATGTCGTCGGCCTCTACCAGCTCGATCAGTTCGGCCGGTCGGTACGCCGGGTCAACGAGCGCGGCCTCGCCCGTTTCGCGGTCGCCGAAGGCGTAGGCGAAGTTGACCATCTGCTGAGCGACCGGATCGTCGATCGCGAAATCCAAGCCGCTCAGTAATTGGCGGAAATAGAAGCGCTCGGTCATTCGCTTTCGAGGACCCGCGAGAGACGGGGCGCCAACTCGTCCACCCGGGCTTTGGTCGCGACCAGTCGCGCCTCCAGGGTCTCGATGATCGCGGTCGCGCGTTCGAGTTTCACGAAGAGTTCGTCTACGGAGACCTCTCCCTCGTCGAAGGACGCGACGATACCGTCGAGTTCCAAGGCCGCTTCGTTCCAGTCGCCGACAGTACTCATGGTGCTCCATTCTTTGCATTCACAGTAGAGTCAAACGACCCGTCGCTCACGAGTACCGACACGGCGTCTCCGACCGTGACGTCGTCGATCGATTTCACCACCTTGCCATCACGAGTGGTCGCGATGGACCAACCCTGAGCCAGACGTCGCTTCGGGTCGTAGGCGCCGAGCAGTGCCCGATGGCTGGCCAGCGACTGAGCGCTCGACGAGAGGAGATGGCGACTGTGCGTGAGCAGACTTGTTCGCGTGCTGGCGAGGTGACGCTGTTCGGCGCGGAGCCGGTCGCGTACCGCGAAGATCATCGTGCGCCGGCGTTCGGCGACGTATTCCGTGGCTTCGTCCACAATCGCCGTCGCCGCGTCCAGGACCCGTTGTGCCGGCGCTCGCACGTGGCGAACGTGCCAGTCTTCGACGATCGCGGCGATCTCTTCGCCCAATTTCGTGGGTGTTATAGCCCGGGTGTGCGCAGCGAGATCGGCGACCGATTCGTCGCCGGTATGACCAATGCCGGTGAAGATCGGCGTCGCGGACGCCGCGATCGCGCGCGCCACACGCTCGTCGTCGAACGCGGCGAGGTCACCCTTCGATCCACCACCGCGAACCACGCAGATGATGTCGACGAGATGCTGGTCGAGGACCTCGATTGCCGCGACGATCTGTGCGGGCGCGGCCTCGCCCTGCACTGCGCTCTTCACGAGCACGATTTCAAACGCGTAACCCGAGTTGAGGAGTTGGCCCGTGAAGTCGCTGTAGCCCTCGGTGCCGGGGCTGGCGACGAGTCCGACGCGCAACGGCACGGGAGAAATGCTGACCCTCTTATTGGCTTCTAACAGCCCTTCGGCGCTGAGGCGCGCTACCAGTTCGGCTCGTCGTCGCGCCACGTCGCCCAACAGACCCTGCACGTCGATCTGGACAATGGTGAAGCCGATCTTGCCCTGAGGGGCATAGACATCGACGTAGCCGTAGAAATTGACGATCATCCCGGCCGTCAGCGTCACCCCTTCGGCCGCGAGCTTCTTCTTCAGAGGCGCCCAGGGGGTGGCCCAACAGTGGGCGTTCAGGACGGGTCGCTTGGTGTCCGACGACGTGGTGCCGGCGTCGACGAGGTCGACGTAAACGTGACCCTTCTCGTAGACCTTGGCGATCTCGCCGCGCACCCAGTGCGGATGACGCCGTCCGAAGGCCGATTCGAGTCGCGCGGTGAGCAGTTGGTAGAAGGCGCCGACCTCGAAGACCTCGTCGGTCGCACCCACTTCTTCATCCACGTGGCGAGGATACCCGGCGGTTACAACATGATTACGTCTCTTGAAGGGCACTCAGGCATGTGTCAGAATTGGTGCGGATGGTGAGTCGACTGGGTGGCCGCACTGCTTGGCAACAGGCAGTGAGGAAAGTCGGGGCTCCACAGGGCAAGGTGCTCACGAAATGTGAGTCGCGGTGACGTGCAGGACAGTGCCACAGAGAGAAGACCGCCGATGGCTCGGGCAACCGAGTACAGGTAAGGGTGAAACGGTGCGGTAAGAGCGCACCAGCATTGCGAGTGATCGCAGTGGCTTGGTAAACCCCACCCGGAGCAAGATCAAACGTGGGAGCGCGTGGCCCGCATGTCTTGGAAACAAGACACTCCCGAGGTAGATCGCTGAGATGGATGGCCGCCCAACCTTCCGCAAGGAAGGTGGACAGAACCCCGCTTATAGGTCGACTCATCATCCAACCACCTATTCGAAAGTCGAGCCGTGTTACACCTGCCATACCGGGAACTGCCCACCGCGGACCCCGGCACACCTGACACGCGTTCGCCACTTCGCTATTTGATCTGGATCGCCGCCCAACAGAAGATCCTCCTGATCTTCAACGCCCTGTTCGGCATCGGATGGATGGTCAGTCAAGCGCTCATTTGGGCGGCCGTCGGCGCCGCCATCGATCACGGCGTCATCGGCAAGAACACCGGCGAACTGTTCCTCTGGGTCGGCGTCGTGATGGCGCTCGGACTCTTCGGGGCCATGTGCGGCGCCCTTCGTCACCAACTCGCCGTCACCAATTGGATGAACGCTGCCTACAAGACGGTCCAGGTCATCGGCCATCACGTCTCGAAAACCGGTACCGCCGTCACCGACGAGATCCCCTCGGGTGACGTCGTCAACACGGTCGCTTCGGACGCGATGCGTATCGGGGGCGCGTACGACGTTTTCGCGCGCTTCATGGGTGCGATCGCCTCGTGGATCGTCGTCTCGTTCATCCTTATCTCCACTTCCGTGGAACTCGGCCTCATCGTGTTGATCGGGGTACCGGTCCTGGCGGCGCTGACGACACCGTTGATGCGGCCACTCCACGCCAGCCAGGCCGCCCAGCGCGACGCCGCCGGACGGCTCGCGGCGCTCGGTTCCGACACCGTCGCCGGTTTACGCATTCTGCGAGGTGTGGGCGGCGAAGACGTCTTTCTCGCCAACTACAAACGCCAGAGCAACCTCGTTCGTCTGGCCGGTAATCGCATCGCCACACCGCAGGCCGGACTGGAGTCGGGTCAGGTGCTCCTGCCCGCGATCTTGACCGGCGTCGTCACATACCTCGGCGCGCAAGACGTCATGCACGGGACTTTGGCACCTGGTCAACTCGTCGCGTTCTTCGGCTACGCCACCTTCCTCACGATGCCGTTGCGGACTGCGATCGAGTACGTGATCGCCACGACACGGGCCTATGTGGGGGCCGGCCGCGTGCTGCGCATCTTGAACATCGAGCCGATGGTCCCCGAACCGGCGTCGCCGTTACACTGGCCCGCCACCATCGAACGCTTCGATGACCGGGTCAGCGGCGTCGCACTACGTCGCGGTCAGTTCGCCGCCTTCGTCACCGAGACGCCGGCCGAGGCCACGTTGTTGGCCGACCGGCTGGGCCGTTTCGTGCCTGACGTTGCCGGCGTCACGATCAACTCGACGCCGTTGGGACTTTTCTCAGTCGCTGACACCCGACGCAACATCGTGGTGAGCGAAATCGAGCCACGACTCTTCTCGGGCGAACTGCGCTACGAACTCATCCCGCACGGCGACATCTCGGACGGCGACATCATGTCGGCACTCGAAGCGACCAGTTCGCTCGACATTCTTGACGCGCTGGAGGATGGTCTCGACACGCTCGTCGAAGAACGCGGTCGGAGCTTCTCGGGCGGCCAGCGTCAGCGTCTCAGCCTGGCCCGCGCGATCCTCACCAACGCCGAGATGCTCATCCTCGTCGAACCGACGTCCGCGGTCGACACGCACACCGAGGGCCGCATCGCGCAGCGACTCCGTGAGGTGCGTGGCGTCCACACGACACTGGTCGCGACGACGAGTCCGCTGTTGTTGGAGAAGATGGACGTGGTCTACGTCGTCGTGGACGGTCGTGCCAACGAACACGGCACGCACGAACAACTGCTCGCTACGTCGCCGACGTATCGCCAAATCGTGTTGCGCGAGGACATCTGATGAGCCAGCTCCCCGTCGCCGACACCGCCACCGTCCGGCTTTATGCCCGACGACTCATCCGCGACCATCGTTCGCAGCTGGTGCGGATGCTCTCCCTCTACGCCCTGGCCGCGTTCATGATGCTCATTCCGGCCTACATCATCGGTGCGATCACGAACTTCGCGGCCGATCACGAGTTGACCCAGCACCGCGTCACGGTTTACGTCGGCGTCCTCTTCGTCTCGTCCATCCTCGGCGCCGGCCTCTCCTTCTTGGCCCGACGCCGGAGTTACGTCTTGGGTGAGACGGTCTTCGCCCAACTCCGCGAGGAGTTCCTGGAGAGTGTTCTGGCCCTGCCGCTCGTCGAAGTGGAGCGTGCCGGCACGGGCGATTTGTTGAGCCGCACGACCAACGACATCGAAGCGTTGTCCCGAACGGTGCGCTTCGCCATGCCCGAGTGGTTGGTCGCCATAGTGCAGGCCGTCTTGACGCTCATCGCGATGCTCATCGTCAGCCCCCTCGCGGCACTCGCGAGTCTCGTCTCGCTCCCGATCCTCTTTTTCTCGACGCGCTACTACCTGCACTACGCCACGCCCGGTTATCGACGCGAGCGCATTAGCTACGCGACCATGTCCGGATCCGTCTCCGAGACCGCGGAGGGCGCACGCACCGTCGACGCGCACCGTCTAGGGCGGCGCCAGGGAAAGCGGATCGAAGGCAACATTCGCGAGTCCTTCTACTCCGAGATGTACACCCTGTTGATGCGCCTTGTCTGGTTCCCCACGATCGAGAGCGCCTTCGCGTTGGCCATCGCCACGACGCTTGGCTGGAGTGGGTGGCTGGCGCTACACCACAGCATCACCATCGGCGCGGCCACGACCGTCACGCTGTACGTCGTGCAGATCAATGACCCGATCGACCGCATCGTCTCGTGGCTCGACGAACTCCAAATCGGTCAAACCTCTTTGGCGCGCCTTGTCGGCGTGTCGGTCGTGCGCGACGACCGACCGACCGAAGGTATCGAGCCGAGCAACGAGACGATCACCATGAACGACGTTCGTTACGCCTACCGACCAGGTTTCGACGTCCTCAACGGAGTGTCACTGACCATCAGGCCCGGTGAACGCCTCGCCATCGTCGGTCCTTCGGGCGCCGGTAAATCTACGATCGGTCGACTGCTCGCCGGCGTTGACGCACCCCGGAGCGGTTCGGTGATGGTCGGTGACATGGCGCTCGCGAGCATGCCGCTGCCGATGCTGCGACGACACGTGGCCCTCGTGACCCAAGAGCACCACATCTTCATTGGCACGGTGCACGAAAACTTGGCGCTCGCGAAACCTGAGGCGACCGACGACGAGATCCTTCGCGCCCTGGAGGCGGTCGACGCGCTCGAGTGGGTTCAGGCGCTGCCCGACGGGATTCTCACTGAACTCGGCACCACCGGTTACCAGGTCTCCCCGGCCCAGGCCCAACAGTTGGCCCTGGCACGGCTCGTCCTAAGCGACCCGCACACGCTGGTACTCGACGAAGCGACCGCGATGCTCGATCCGCGAGCGGCCCGCCACCTCGAACGATCACTCGTCGCAGTGCTGCGAGGTCGAACGGTGGTGGCGATCGCCCACCGGCTGCACACCGCTCACGACGCCGATCGCGTCTGCGTCGTCATCGACGGCAAGATCGCCGAACTGGGAACGCACGACGAGCTCGTGGCGCTGGACGGCGAGTACGCGTCGCTGTGGAGCTCCTGGCGAAATGAGAAGCCGAACCCGTCCTAGGATTTCCAGAGCATGGTGACTTCTCTACTTCGCGGCGCCGAGATTGACGCCTGCGTCCACCGGATCACCCTGGCCCGAGCAGAACCGTCCTACGCGCACCGCACTCCTGTCACGCCCGAGATCGAACGACGGCGCCACGAAGCCGACCAGCACCGTCGAACTGTCTTGGAACGGCTTAGGGAACTACACCCCCGCGCCATAACGGCGAACGGTCAGCACCACACCGAAGAACTCATGACCGACGGTGCTGAGCTCATTTTGAACGCTCAGTTGGCTGATGCCGGGGCCCGTCGAACGGTGACCTCTCAGGCGTTCGTTCGTGTCGGTCGAGTCGAAGACCGTTTCACCTACGCGCCACTGGTCATCAAGAACCATGAGGTGACCGAGGCCGCCTCGACGCGACACCTCTTCGAAGGGTCACTCGATCGACTGGTCCCTGGCGACGTCATAACCCGCGAAGGTATCGGTCTGCGCTCGACGTCGTCCGTTCGCCGCGATGTGCTGCTTCTCGACGGCGCCACTCGGATGCTCCAGGCATTCGGAGCCGCTGATTCGTCAACGCGCGGCGCCCTCATCGATCGCAACTTTCGGTTGTGGTGGCTGGATTTGGAGAACCCCGCGTACTCGCGAAGCAACCTCAAGGCTTACGACGCTCTGTACCGGGAACGCGTCGACGCACTCAATGCCCTCGATGAATGGTTTGAGGCCGGCGGGCCATTTCCCACTACGCCCTATTGGCATCGTGAGTGTCTGACGTGTGAGTTCTCCGAACACTGTCAATCCGAACTCGAAGACATGGATGACGTCTCGCTCACGCGCTTCACCTCGCTCGAGCAGCAACTCGTGCTTCGCGACGCTGGCGTGCGAACTCGCACGCAGCTCGCGCTGCTGGATCCAGTTCGGGCACGCTCAGCGAGGTCGAGGTCCGTCGGACCCGACGTCGAGGTCGCGGTGGAGGACCGTCTCGCGAGAAAGTTCGACCGGCTCGACGAACTCATCTACCGCGCGCGCGCTCACGTGCGCGTCAGTGCGCTTCGCATCCTCGATCCTTCGCTCATGGGATGTCCGATCGCCGACGTCGAAGTCGATGTGGACATGGAGAGTTATGACGACGCCACGTACCTCTGGGGTGCGTACGTCACAAAGAACGAACCGGTCGACGGCCTCACCGAGGGTTACACCACGTTCGTGGAGTGGGGCGAACTGACACCCGAGTCCGAAGCACGCAATTTCGCCTCCTTCTGGCTGTGGCTTACGAACCTTCGTCGGCTCTGTCGCGCGCAGGGACGAAGTTTCGCCGCGTACTGTTTCTGGGCCCAGGCCGAAGACGGCGCCATGAACCGGGCCGTCGCCACGACGATTGAGGGCGGACCGACGACACAGGATCTCGATGAGTTTCGTCAAGAGTCGCCCTCAGTGTGGATTGACCTCCACGATTTGGCCAAGGTCCAGATTCAAACCGAGGGACCCCTGGGTCTGAAGCAACTCGCGGTGGCTGCTGGTTTCAAGTGGCGTGACATTAATCCGAGTGGCGAGGCGTCGATGCTCTGGTACGAGGTCGCCGCGCGCGACGAGGGAGCAGATGCCCTGGCGTCTCGTCAACGGATCTTGGATTACAACGAAGACGATTGTCGAGCGACCAAGACGCTTCGCGATTGGTTAAACGGCGCCGCGAAGTTGTTGGCGCACCGCGACGACCCACTGTAGATACGTGGTGGCTCGTTAGCATTGGTCAGTGACCTCGGCAACGCCAGTACCTTCGCGCGAGGTCACATTTAAGTCCAGCGCCCGACTTTTGGGAGTGGCCTACACCGCGGTCTCGTTAGCCTGTGCGGTCTTCTTAGCGGTCGGTCTGAGCGATCTCGCGGAACGACGTACGGCCACAGGTCTTTGGCTGTTGCTCGCAGTCCTGGCCGCGCGTTGGCTTTTGTCGAGCTTGGTGGGTCAGTGGGGCGAACACGCCGGCGCCACGTTGAGGGGACGTTGGCGCGCGACACTGGTCCGACATTTCTCTCGACCGATACCGGAACGCGACCGCGGCCGAGGCGATCTCGCGCTCGCCATCGAACAGGCGTCTGACGGACCGATGATGGACCTACTGGAGACCAGCGCCGTCACCGCGATCGCCGGTCTGGCCGTACTCGGGTGGGCGGGCGGTTGGCTGGCTCTGGTCATTACCGTGGCGCTGCTCGGCGGAGCGGTGCCTCTCTATCGTCGAGCGGGTCGACGAAGCGAGGCGACGGCGACCGACTACCAGCGACGTCGCGCGGTCTTAGAGAGTCGACAGTTGGAGATACTGCACCACACGACGGAACTGCGCGCCTTAGGCGCCGTTGAATACGGTGCCAACGAGATCGCCGCGATCTCAGACTCCGAGCACGCCATCGCGATGCGCGCGATACGAGTCGCTCTCGAGTCTTCACTCGTGACCGAGTTCTTGAGCGGCGTCAGCATCGGCCTCGTCGCGATGGTGGTGGGCTTCGATCTACTAGGAGGACGAATTTCGCTCCAGCACGCGCTCATTGCGGTGCTGGTTACCAGCGAGATCTTCAGTCACGTCCGGCGATTCGGAGTGGAGTTTCATCGGCGCGAAGACTCCGAACGGTCACTGCGGGCGCTGGACGCGCCGACCTTTCGACCACCAACGACCACCTCGTCGTTGCTGAGCGCCACCGATCTCGTGACTTCGGCGAGCGAGCACCCGATCAGCTTCAACCTCGAGCCCGGCCAATCACTCTTAGTCACGGGACCCTCAGGTTCGGGCAAAACCACGCTGCTCGATACGCTCGTCGACTGGCGCGACCCACGGAGCGGGTCTGTGGCTCGCTCGGCTGTGCGCGCCGGCCACGTGAGTGTGGAAAGTTCGTTGCTCTCGGGCACCTTGCGCGACAATCTCACACTCGGCGAGCAGATCTCCGACGTCGATGTGCGAACGTGCCTTTCGTCCTTGGGACTGAGCGGACCGCGGTTCGACGACCTTGATTCGACACTGCTCGCCGATGGTAAAGGGATCAGCACGGGCGAACGAGTTCGTCTCTCCTTGGCTCGGGCGCTGCTCGCGCGGCCCGATTTGATGATCATGGACGACGTCGCGGGGGTACTCGACGCTGATAGTCGGCGACTCGTGCGCGACGTGCTGAATGGTCATCCTCTACTGGGCCTGATTGAAGCAACCGTTGACACGCCGCTCTTGGACCACACGACGTACACGATCGTGCTGCCGTGAGGTCGGACCTACGTCGACTCCTGCGTTGGCTGCGGCGAGCGCAACCGCCTCGCGGCACTCTCCTTCGGGCCCTCGGCGCCGGAGTGGTCGCGTCCATCGTGAATGTCGCGCTGCTCGTCGGCGCCATCGGGCTCTTGGTGGAAAGCGCGCAGCGCCCCGGCCTGCGCACCGTCCTCGGGGCTTTGATCGTCATCGAACTGTTCGCCTTTCTTCGATCGCCGCTCCGCTTCATCGAACGACTCAGCGCGCACCGCTTGGGCTTTAGCGCAGTATCGCGCTGGCGCCGCTGGCTAGTTCTTAGTGTGGGCGGATTCAGTTTCACCCGCTGGCGCTCCTACGCCGCGGGTGACCTTTTGGAGCGATCGCTGCGCGACACCGACGACTTGCAAGACCTCTGGCTGCGTTGCGTCATCCCGCTGGTCACTTCCGCCATCGTCATGGCGTTGAGCGACCTCGTTATCGGACTCATGGCACCGCACGGCAAGTGGTGGTCATACGCAGGAGATCTGCTCGCCATCCAGGTGGTGGGCATCGCGGCGCTGGTCGGTAACGCCGGCTCACTGCTGCGACGAGACCGAGTCCTTCGCCGTGCTCGAGCGTTGTACCGAGCCCAACTCGTCGAACTGAGCGCCGCGACTCCGGAACTCGTCTTGCTCGGTCGCGTTGCCTTCGCGAACGATCGCGCTTCGGCGTCGGTGGAAGGTCTGCGCCGGGCCGAGAAGGCGCTCGCGAACCGGCGCAGTCTCTCCAGCGCGGTCGCCCCGGCCATGACGGCGCTAGCGATCGCTGCGCTTGTAGTGCGGCCCGCCAGCGCGGCGCTCTGGATCGTCGTCGCGGCCGTGCTCGCCCTTTCGACCTTCGAGTTGCTCAACGTCGTACGTGACGCGCTCGACACCGGCGTCGCCGTGAGTGCCGCTGCGGAACGATTGGAAGAGCTCGACGTCGCGACGCCACGGGGCCATGCCACCTGGCCCGGCGAGGCCACGCTTCGATTGGATCACGTGTCGATCGACGAGGCCGGCGAGACGTTGGTCAGCGACGCGTCGTTCTCCATCGCGCCCGGTCGCCGGGTCGCGCTCGTCGGGGCCTCCGGGGTCGGAAAATCGACGCTGTTGCGAGCAGTGGCTGCACTTGATGACGTCGCGAGCGGTGCCGTCACGATAGGCGGCGTCGCCGTCAGCGACATTGACGAGGGTGACCTGCGGCGGCTCGTCGCCTACGTCGCCGCCGAACCCGGACTCACCCGTGGTTACGCCGTCGACGTAGTGCGCCTCGGTCGATCAACGACGCGCGACGTGGGCGACGACCTCGCGGCACTTGGACTCCTTACCGACTCGACCACGCGATGGGACGACCTCTCACGTGGCGAACGTGCCCGTATCGCCATCGCGCGCGCGATGGTGACGAGTCCCACGCTCTACTTGCTCGATGAGCCGACCAGCGGGCTCGGCAACGAGGAGACGCGAGCGGTACTTTCTCTTCTTGCTTCGACAGGGGCAACCGTATTAGTCGCCACGCACGATGCTCAGGTCATGGCCTGGTGTGACGAGGTCGTCGAACTCATCGACGGAGTGGTGCGTGCGCTCACGCGTTGACGTTCCTCATGCCGGCCGGGACGTAACGATCGCCGGCGACGGCGTCGCGCGGAATCGCCGCCTCTAAAGCGGCCACGTCCCCATCACTCAGGACGATGTCGTCGGCGGCGATGTTCTCGCGAAGCCACTTGCGACGTTTCGTCCCGGGGATGGGCACCACGTCCGAGCCGCGCGACAAGACCCACGCCAGCGCGAGTTGAGCAACGCTCACGTTCTTGGTCTCGGCGATGGCTTCGAGATTCGCGAGCAGCGCCATGTTGGTTTCATACGCCTCGCCGGAGAACCGAGGATTGCTCTTTCGATAGTCACCATCGCCGCCGTCTCGATTACTCGCCTCGTCGGTCAAAAAGCCACGCCCGAGCGGGCTGTAGGCCACGAATCCGATGCCGAGTCGACGACACGTGTCGAGCACTCCGTCTTCGGGGTCGCGACTCCACAACGAATACTCGCTCTGCAGCGCGCTCACCGGATGTACCGCGTGGGCGCGCTCGATCGTCGCCGAACCCGCTTCGGAGATTCCCAGGTGGCGAACTTTACCGCCCTCCACCAGGCTCTTCATCGCGCCCCAGGTCTCTTCAATGGGGACCGTGCGGTCGACCCGGTGCTGATAGTAGAGATCGATGACGTCGACACCAAGGCGACGAAGTGATGCGTCGCAGGCTTCCACGACGTACTCCGGCGTTCCGTTGATGCGGATGAACGAACCGTCCTGCGCGCGTTGATTACCGAACTTCGTCGCCAGTACTACTTCGTCGCGACGATCCTTGATGGCACGTCCGATGAGCTCTTCGTTCTTGAACGGACCGTACATGTCAGCGGTGTCGAGGAAGTCAACGCCGCTGTCGAGCGCCTCGTGAATTGTGGCGATTGATTCATCATCGTCACCGGCTCCGTAGAACTCGCTCATGCCCATGCAGCCCAGGCCTTGCGCGGAGACTTCCAGTCCTTGACCCAACGTTCGACGTTTCATCGCATCTCCCTGATGTGAAATTGCTCACAAACCTTTGTTTGCAGGCATCTCGTGACAGAGTAGCGGTCGGGCTGCGATTATATTTTTGTGTCATTGGCTGGGGGGGCCAAACATCGAGGGCCCGCTTGTTCTGGATACGCGGAACAGGCGGGCTTCGTTGTTTCTGCGCACGACCTTGACGAAAGAATCAACACCTCTAGGGTTGTGTGGTGAGTCGTTCGACGATTACTTCTGACGCGGCGACCACATTGGCTCGACCGCTGTTACGCGGTTGGCTGCACCTGGTGGCCTTCTTCGTGCTCTGGGCCTGCTCCCCCATTCTCTTCGCGCGATGTCGCACCTGGGCCCAAGTGGGTTGGGTGCTGTGCTTCCTCTTCGGTGTGGGGGCAATGCTGCTCACGAGCGCTCTGCTGCACCGCATCAACTGGACACCCTCGCAGCGTCAGGCGTGGCGCAGAGCTGATCATTCGACAATTTTCCTAGCGATCACCGGCTCCTATTTCGCCATCGCCGGACTCACCATGCACGGCACGATCCGTCTCGTCACGTTGATCATCATCGGCGCCTGCACGCTCATCGGTATCGCCATCCGCCAGCTCTCGATGAACGCTCCGAAATGGGCCAATACGATCCCGTTTCTCGTCATGAGCTGGTTTGCGGCCTTGGTGATGCTCCAGATCTACCGCGGTGGTGGGCCTCTGTGCTTCTCGTTGATCGTTGCCGGCGGCGTCGCGTATTCCGTCGGTGCGATCTTCTACGGCACCAAACGTCCGAAACTTTCGCCTCGGGTCTTCGGTTACCACGAGCTCTTCCACGCCTTCACGTTGATCGGCGTAGGGCTGCACTTCGCCGCGGTCAGCGTCGCCCTTCGCTAGTCAGTCCAGCGGCGCGACGACGTTGTAGTTCATCAGCATCGGCGTCCGCATCCTCGTGCCGATCGTCGTCATCGAACCGTTGCTGAGGTTCATTCGCCAGGCGACCGAACCCGCCACACCCAGCGACCACGTCATGGCGGACTTGATCGGCGACATGTGGCTGAAGATTGCCAAGTGCGACGTCGAGTGGTGCATGAGACTCTTCTGGTCGGCCACCAGCGCGTCCAACTCTTGGTGGACTCGTTGATCGACCGACGCCAGCGATTCGCCGTTGCCGAAGGCGGTGTTGTGGTCGTGTTCGAACGCGCGCCACTGTTCTTCGGTGACTTCACTCAGCGGCGACCCGTCGAGCACTCCGTAGTCGACCTCGATGAAGGACTGCTTCACCGTCGCCGAGAGCGACGGCACGGCCAGTGCGGCAGTCGCGCGGGCGCGCTGGAGAGGAGACGTCCACACCTCGACGACGCCGTCCATGAAAGGGCGAAGCGCGCGCGCCTGACGTTCGCCGAGTTCGGTGAGGGCCGGATCGCTTTGACCGACGAGGAGCCGTGCGGCGTTCGACGTGGTCTGCCCGTGACGTATGAGGATGATCACGGAAGTAAGAGTCGTCCGCATTCGGGACACGGCATGAACGTTCCCTCGGGCTGTGCCTTCCAACGATCGACGTCAAGGGGCGAGAGCGCGATGCGGCACCCATCACAGTGACCGGACACGACCTGGGCAGCGCCTGACGTGCCGACTCGCGTGAATGCCGCTTCGTAGCGACTGAGGAATTCCGGCGTGAGAGCCGAGGCGCGCTCCACGCGCTGCTCACGAAGCGCCACCAGTTCGTCATCGAGACTGGCGTGGAGTTCGGCGATCGCGCTTTGGAGCTCGCTGCGTCGCGCCACGGCCGGTTGGGCCGCAGCCTTCACCGAGTTGACGGCTTCATCCAATGGTTCGACGGCCACGAGGTACTCCAGTTCCACGTCGTCGTTGCGTTCCAGCAGTTCTCGAACGTGCTGGAGCTCGTGCTGCAGCGCCGCCAACTCGCGAGCGTTGGCCGTCGACGCACTGAGGGTCTTGTCGAGACTGGTTGCTCGCGCGCGCAGGCGTTCACCCTCTCGCTGCGCCTCGTCATACGCACTGCGAACGGGGGTCAGCGCGGCCCGCGCCTCGTTGAGCGCCTTCAACTGCGCGCGCAACTCAATTTCCAAGGCCGCCAATTCGACCATCTCGGGCAGGTGCGACTTTTGGGTGTTGACGCGCTCAATCCACCGATCGGCTTCCATGAGTGCTCGAAGGTCGTCGGTCGCACTCACCCGGTCAGTTTCGCACGTTCCAGGAGTCATAGAACCGAGCGAGCTTGGCGAGCGCGGGCCCGAGCGCGGGTTCGCATCGCAACTGCGCGGTCTCGAAGTCGAACCAGTACACCTCGGGACTCTCGCCTTCCGGCGGTGACGGCTCAACCGGCGGCGCGACGACGACGTAGCGCAGGTCGTAATGCGTGTGACCCTTTGGTCCCGGGTGTCGGTCCACATGGAAGACCTCGACGGGCTCGAGGTGGTGCGCGACGAGACCGGTCTCCTCGAGTGTCTCGCGAAGAGCGGCGGCTTCGGGAAGTTCAGTCGCTTCGACGTGACCGCCCGGTTGGACCCAGATGCCGAGGAGCCGATGACGATGCAACACCACTCCGCGAGTCGAGACTACGAAGGCCGACGCCGTCAGATGGTGCGGGTCCGCATCTTCGGCGAAGGGATCGACGGGCCGATTGAGTCGTTCGAGCGTCGCGAGGATCGAATCGGCTTCGCGCTGGTCGACGGGATCGATCCGTTCGATTTGTTCTCGGAGTGAGGTCAGCGACCTCATTGATTCTTCAAGAGCCGCGCGACGGACTCCGGCACCGTGATGGTGCCGTCGGCCATCGCCCCGTTGGTGTCGGGGATCGGCTCACCGAAGTGCAAACGCGCCGGCACGGTGCCGGACCAGACCGGGAGCGCCATGTCGTCTACAGAGTCGTCAGTGGGACCCGCAGAGAGCTTGGCCGACGCCTCGTCGATGCTGACCGCGACGACCATCGTGAGGCGACGTTCCGTGTCGGTCATCTCGCGCACTTCGCTGGCCCGCCCCGGCAACACCGCGTCGATGAAGAGATTCAAGATCCTCGTCTTCTCCGAATCGTCCGTGACGATCGTCGCCGCGCCGTAAAGCACGACCGAGCGGTAGGCAATGGATGACTCGAAACCGCTGCGCGCCAGTCGTAGCCCGTCATAGAGCGTCAACGAGACGCAGGCCTCGCCGCTTTCGGCGACCGCTTTCATCACCGCGTTCGATTGACTGCCGTGAAGATACAGGGTGTGACCTTCACGCGCGTGCAGGGTCGGGATCACCAGGGCATGACCTTTGACAATGGCCGCGACGTGGCAGAGCGGTGCTTCGTCGATCACGGCGAAGATGACGTCGGCGTCGTAGTTCGCCTTCTCCGCCAAACGACGAACCCGGGTCTTGGGTCCCGGTCCGAGCACGTCACTCATGCGCGAAGATCACCTCCGAAGAAGGTCCGAGCCATCCCGGCCACTTCAACACTTCGTTCAAAGAGCCGGGAGTACATCACGCCGCCGCGCGCCGACGCCTGATGCACCGAGAGCGTCGGCGATCCGACACGCTCCACCCACCACGGCGCGACGGCGCACATCGCGCTGCCGGTCACGCTGTCCTCGGCGAGACCCAGCCGAGGCGCAAAGACCCGAATCGAGACGTCGACGCCCGGCCCCCCGAGGCAGACGGCGATCACCATCGAACTCGGAACGAGGAAAAGGTTCATGGTGTCCACGGCCAGACCGCAGAGCGCGTCGAAGTCGTCCACCACGGCGAGCACGCCCTGCGTACCCGCCCGATAGACCTCGCTCACCGGACCGAGCGTGTCGTTGAGCATGGAGGGATCGGCGCTTTCGAGTGTCCATCGAGGCAGATCGATGCCTAGCAAACCGTCACTCAATCGTCGCCCGGAGAGGACCCCGGCGCGCGTCTGGAAGTAGATCTCTCCCCCGGGCACCCCCAGTTCGTTCAATAAGACGTGGAGGCTGGCGAGGGTCGCGTGGCCGCACAGGTCGACCTCGACCGTCGGTGTGAACCATCGCAGGTTCCACTGATCACCCGAGTGACGCACGAACGCCGTTTCGGAGACGCCAAGTTCGAACGCGATCTGTTGGAGTTCGTGATCGGGCATGGATCGTTCCAGCAAGACCACGACCGCGGGGTTCCCTCGTTCGGCTTCGCCCGTGAAGGCGTCCACCCACCAGAGCCGGTGACCGAAGGCCACATTGACGGAATCCACTCGTAGAGCCTCTCACAACACCGAGCGAGACCACCTATGGTTTTGTGGTGCGTGTCGCGACGTTTAACCTTCACGCCGGTGTCGACGGCTGGGGACGTCCGACCAACGTTCTCGACCACGTCGTGAGTTTGAACGCCGACATCCTTATCCTTCCCGAGCTGTGGCGAAGCGAATCCGGCGGCGACTTCGTGGCCGAGATCAAGTCGCGATTGGGTATGGACGGACTCTTCGTGGCGCTGGCCTCGGGGCAGCGCGTCACGTCAGGAAGCGGCGGACGCACGTGGCAACCACTGTTCGCCCATCTGAGCGGCGAGCGAGGACTCTTCTTCGACGAGCACCGTTCCCTCACCAAACAACAACGAATACGGCGCGCCACGTCGAACGGTGTGGAGAACGGCGAATGGGGACTGGGACTGCTCACGCGACTGCCCATACGCGACATCCACTCCGAGTCCCTCGGGCGCTTGCCGCGCGAGAAAGTCAAACGATCCCTCATCGTCGCCACGCTCGAAGACGAAGGGCGCCCGTTCTACGTGCTGGCGGTGCACGGCGCTCATCTCAGTCACGGTTCCTATCGCCAATATCAGCGAATCAGCGAGATCGTGGACCGCCTCGACCCGAAGTTACCCATCCTCTTCGGCGGCGACTTCAATTCGTGGCGACCGCTGTTGCGCCTACTGCTCCCGGGATGGCGATCACTGGTGAATGCGCGGACGTGGCCCGCACGCACACCGCACTCACAGATCGATCATCTGTTGGTGCGCGGTCCCTGGCAGAGCCTGGGCGGATTCGCCAGCGATGGCGGCAGCGATCACCTCGCCCTCGTGGCCGACGTCCGACTTCTCTAAGAGCAGCCTCAGTCCAAGCCGATACTTGCATCGACGACCACCAGCGTCTTGCCGTGATTGCCGCCGGTGAACAAGAGATTCAATGCGTCGGGAGCGTTGTCCAGGCCTTCGACGAGGTGTTCGTGGTGCACGAGTCGTCCGTCAAGCAACATGGCCGCCAACTCAACGTGGGCCTCCCCGTATCGACTGGCAAAGTCGAACACGATGAAGCCGCGCATTCGGCCCCGACGCGTGATCAACATTGAGGTGTTGGTGACGCCGTGCCTGCGATCGGTCGCGTTGTACTGCGAGATTGCCCCGCACATGACGATGCGCGAGTACATCGCAATGTTGGCCAGCGCCGCGTCCAGTACGACGCCCCCGACGTTGTCGAAGTAGAGGTCCACGCCCGCGGGACAGGCCCCGCCGATCCGATGCGTGAGCCCCGCTTCGCGGTAGTCCAGACATTCGTCGAAGCCGTAGTAGTCCACGACCTCGGCGCATTTCTCGGCGCCACCGGCGATCCCGACCACTTTGGCCGCGCCTCGGGCCCGAGCGATCTGACCCACCACCGATCCGGTCGCCCCGGCCGCACCTGAGACGAGCACGACGTCGCCGGCCTTGAATTCGCCCACGTCCAACAGACCGAAGTACGCGGTAAGTCCGGTGGTGCCCATGACGTTCATCAGGGTCGCCAGGTTGAGCCCGAGGCCCCTGGGCAACACGGTGAAGCGGTTCGTCTCGCTGGCGATCGACCACTCCTGCCAACCCGTCACACCGAGGACGATGTCGCCGACGACGTAGCGCTCGGAGTTGGACTCCACCACGATTCCCGTACCGCCGGAACGGATGACATCGCCGATGCCGATCGGAGGAAGGTATCCCGGCGCGTCGTTCATCCAAGTCCGGATCGTCGGATCGATTGAGAGCATGCCGACTTTGATGAGCGCCTCACCGGGTCCGCACACCGGGATCGCTGCGTCAACGATCGACGTCGTGGAGTCGTCGATCATGCCGATCGGGCGTTGGTTTAGGATGATCTGTCGATTCGCCATACGACTCCTTCGTTCGTCGTCACGTTAGGCCCGTCGGCGATGAGATGGTCGAGCCCTGTCGAGTAAATCTCGCATCTACCAGGAGTTACCGGCTTTTTCTTGCAATACATGACTAAGTAGGTAAGAATTGTCATGATTACGGCGAGAGCGAGGGGCGACTGAGGTGAGCACCGAGACTAAGCAGGAAACTGCGGTCGAGGACATCAAGAGATCAAGCAACTTCTTGCGCGGAGAAATCAGCCGCGAACTCGACAACGACGTCGCCAATGTGTCCAACGAATCCGAGCAGCTTCTCAAGTTCCACGGCATCTATGCCCAGGACAACCGTGACGTGCGACGCGAGCGCGCGCAAAAAGGTGAAGCACTCGACTACATCTTCATGGTGCGCGTCGCGATCCCCGGCGGACGCCTCACGACCGATCAATGGTTGGCCCTCGACAAGGTCGCGGGCGACGTCGCCGACGGGTCGATTCGACTCACCACTCGCCAGGCGGTGCAGTTCCACGGCGTCGTGAAGGACGGACTTCGACCGCTGGCCCGCGAGATCGACGCCCAACTGATGACTTCCTTTGGAGCGTGCGGCGACGTCGTACGAAACGTGGTGTCGTGCCCTCAACTCCAGGGCCGAAGTGCCGACGAGCGACTCCGTGAGATCTCCAACCGCCTCACCCGAAGTTTCCGCGCGACGACCTCTGCGCACTGGGAGATCTTCGTCAACGGTGACAAAGCTGCCTCACGAGAAGACGCCGCCGAGCGTCCGTTCTATGGCGAGACGTACCTTCCGCGGAAATTCAAGATCGCCGTGGCCCACCCCGATGAGAACTGCGTCGACGTCTTCGCCCAAGACGTCGGACTGATACCCGGCGAACACCCTGAGGTGGGCCTCGGCTTCAACCTGCTCGTGGGTGGCGGTCTGGGTCGCGCCTACGCCAACGCCGACACGTTCGCACGACTGGCCGACCCGATGACCTTCGTGACCTACGACGAAATCGATGAGGTCATCGCCGCGGTGCTCGAGACGTTTCGCGAACTGGGCGACCGCACGGATCGCAAGCGCGCTCGCATGAAGTACATCGTCGCCGACATGGGATACGAGCGGTTCCGTAAGGAGATCGAAGTTCGACTCGGGCGCGAATTGCGCCAACCAATGGCGCTGCCAACGCACTTTGACGCCGACGACCATCTCGGGTGGCGCGCCAACGACGACGGCACGCATCAACTCGGGCTCCGCGTCTCGGCCGGTCGAGTGCGCGACGAAGGCGCCGCGAAGCTGCGTGCGGCGTTGCGGCTCATCGCACAGCGACTCCCCGTCACGTTCTTCCTCACTCCTCAACAAGACATTGTCATCAGTGACATCCCCGACACTGCGCGGGCCGAAGTCGAAGAGATCGTGCACTCCCACGGTGTACGCCTCGACGCCGAACTGGGCAACGTCGAGCGAACGGCGCTCGCCTGCCCCGCGCTGCCGACGTGCGGGCAAGCACTGACCGAGGCCGAGCGACGTTTGCCCGAGTTGGTCGGCAACGTCGAAGGCGCACTGGCGCAACGTCAGCTCGGACGTCGGTCATTGCAACTTCGTATGACCGGATGCCCCAACGGCTGTGCCCGACCGGCCGTCGCCGAAGTCGGCATCGTCGGTCGCACGAAGTCGACCTATGACGTCTACGTCGGCGGTGGTCCACGCGGCGACCGCTTGGCAACGCTCTACCGCGAAAAGGTCCCGTTCGATGAGATCGCTGTGGTACTCGGACCACTGTTCGACCGCTGGGAATCCGAAGGGGACGACGACGAATCATTCGGAGACTTCGTAACGCGCGTGGGCCTCCAATGACCGTCTTTCTGGTGGGCGCGGGTCCGGGTGACGCCGACTTGATCACGGTACGAGGTGCGCGCCTTCTCGGGGTGGCCGACGTCATCGTGCACGACCGCTTGGTCGAACGATCAGTCCTTGAATTGGCGCGACGCGACGCCGAATTGATCGATGTCGGCAAAGAGCCTGGTCGCTTCACTTCCCAGTCAGTGATCAACGACCTGCTCGTCTCGCTCGGTCGCGACTACGAGATTGTTGTGCGCCTCAAAGGCGGTGACCCATTCGTCTTCGGACGCGGCGGCGAGGAAATGATCGCGTTGCGCGACGCCGGAGTGTCGTGCGAAGTGGTGCCGGGCATCACGTCAGCATTCTCCGGACCCTTGGCCGCGGGCATCCCTGTCACGCACCGAGGTCTGTCGCGAGGCGTCACGGTCGTCACCGGTCACGTGGCCAGTGATGATGACGGCTACTTCCGACGCCTCGCCAACCCCGACCTCTCTCTCGTTGTCCTCATGGGCATCGCAGCCAGATCGTCGATCGCTGAGCAACTCATCGAAGGTGGCCTCTCACGTGAGACGCCCGTCGCGGTCATCGAGAGCGCGTGGACGCAGCGCCAATCGGTCACACGCTCGGTGCTGCGAAACCTAGGCTCCCTCGATGTCGCCTCCCCCGCCATCATCGTCATCGGCCCGTGTGCCGCGCTCTCATTGCGCGACATGTTGAACCAAGCGTCGGCAATGGTCTGAGCGTGCTGCCCCTAGCCGTTCATCTCACCGACAAAGACGTCCTGGTCATCGGTGCCGGTCGCATCGGCACCGGCAAGGCCGCGCTCCTCGTCGACGCCGGAGCCCGAGTGACGATGATTGCCCGGGAGCGCGTGGCCGAACTCCCAGCCGGAGTGGTGTTGTTCGAGGAGCGCGACTACCGCGACGGCGACCTGCGGGGTTTCGCTCTCGTCGTATCGGCGACGGGCGACCCCGCCGTGAATGACCGGATCGTCGAAGAGGCGCGCAACCGGAACGTGTGGTTGAACGTGGTCGACGATCCCGCGCGATCGGATTTCTATTTCACCGCTGTGCACCGTGACGGTGACGTCACCGTGTCGGTCTCGACCGAAGGGTCCTCCCCCGCGTTCGCTCAAGAACTTCGGACCATGATCGCGAAGCGTCTTCCGGACAACGTTGGCGACGTCGCCGCGCAGCTGCGACGAGAGCGAGCCGACTTTCACGACAAGGGACTCAGTACCGAAGGCGTCGATTGGCGGTCTCGCATTCGCGAACTCCTCGGCGTGATTGAACCTTCGCGCTAATCGCGCCTAGTGCCAGCGCTCTAGGTCGCAGGGTAAGCGTCATCGAGACGACTGGTCGCCCCGAACGCCGCGCCCTCATGTAACTTTGGTGCACTATGACGCCGGAGACTGCAACTCCACTCCTGGAGCTCGAACACGTCTCAGTTCACTTCGAGGGTCTGCGCGCATTGGACGACGTCTCATTCGGGGTGTCGCAGGGTGAGATCGTCGGACTGATCGGCCCGAACGGTGCGGGCAAGACAACGGCATTCAACGTCGCGTGCGGTTTCGTCAAACCGTCGCACGGGCACGTTCACTATCACGGTGCCGGTAAGTCGAACCTTCGACCAAACCAACTCGTCGGCGCGGGAGTAGCTCGAACTCTTCAAGGCGTGGGACTGTTCCCCCACTGCAGCGTTCTCGAAAACGTCATGGCCGGCGGACACCTGCGGCCGAACGGTGGCTTCATCGCGAGTTTCCTCTCGCTGCCCAACGAGGTGCGCTCCGAGCGGGCCTTGCGTCGAGACGCACTTGTCATGTTGGAGCGTCTCGGTATTAGTGACATGGCATCGCGGTTCCCATCGGCGATTCCCTACGGCATCGCCAAGAAGGTGTCGATGGCACGCGCACTCATGAGTTCTCCGACCTTGTTGTTACTGGACGAGCCGGCATCCGGACTTGACGAAGCGGAGTTGGAAGACTTCGCGCAGCTCATCGTCGAACTTCGCTCGACGATGGGTGTGTTGTTGGTCGAGCACGACATGGAATTCGTCATGCCGTTGGTTGATCGACTCGTGGTCCTCAACTTTGGTGAAGTGATCGCTCACGGTAGTCCGGTCGATGTACGCAAAGACGACGCGGTCATCGCCGCCTACCTCGGTGTCGATGAATGATCACCGTTGAAGATCTCTCGGTGTCGTTCGGCGCGGTACAGGCGCTGCGTCACGTCTCTTTTGCCGCGCAAACGGGCAAGATCACCGCTGTCCTTGGCGCCAATGGAGCGGGCAAGACCACGCTCCTGCGCACCATCAGTGGTTTGAAAGAACCCAAGAACGGATCGATTCGGTTCGACGAGCGAGACCTCGTGGGCGAACGTACCGAGGACATCGCCCGAATGGGAATCGGGCACGTCCCCGAGGGCCGCGGTGTCATCGGCGAATTCACCGTCGAAGAGAATCTGCGTCTCGGCGCCATGACGGCCAAGGTCAATCTGCAACGAGGTTTGGATGAGCAGTACACGATGTTCCCCGTTTTGGGAGAGCGACGCAAACAACACGCGGCCAAGCTGTCCGGCGGTGAACGCCAGATGCTCGCCATGGCCCGCGCCCTCATCGCGAAACCAACCGTGCTCCTCTTAGACGAACCGTCGCTTGGACTGGCACCACTTGTCACCGCCCAGCTGATGCACACGGTCCAGGACCTCTGTGAAACCAGTGACCTCACGGTGATCCTGGTAGAGCAGAACGCCACCTCAGCGCTGCGCATCGCGCATCGCGCCGTCGTGCTGCACGTCGGCAAGATCGTGGCGAACGATGAGGCCGCCGTCGTCGCGGCCGACGAGAATCTCCGTCAGTACTACCTCGGACTGGTGGAGTGATGGACCCGTTCCTCACCTCACGAATCGTCACGGACGTTTTGGGTGGGCTCACGAACGGCGTCACCTACGGGTTGGTAGCACTCAGCCTTGTCCTCATTTGGCGTTCCACTGGCATCCTCAACTTCGCTCAAGGCGCGATGCCGATGTTCGCTACGTATCTGGGCTTCGCTCTGTTGTCGTATCACTTCGGCTACTGGCCGTGCGTCGTCGCTTGCGTCATCGCCGCACTCCTTATTGGAGGACTGACCGAGCGATTACTGGTTCGAAGGCTCTACGGCAAACCGGAGATCAATCCGATCGTGGTCATGGTCGGGTTCCTGATCGTGCTCGAAGCGGTCGCGGCAGCCATCTGGTCCTCGACGCCGCGAAGTCTGCCTAGTCCCTTCTCGACCATCCACTGGCAGTTGGCCGGCAAGCCGTTTGCCCTGTCGCCCTTCACGGTCTACGAGATCGCTACGGCCCTCGTGGTGATGTTGGCGGTCGCCGCTTTGTTCCGGTTCACGAATCTGGGATTGCAGCTACGCGCGTCGGCGTTGGCCCCTGAGGTGTCGCGCCTGCTCGGCGTGCGCGTAGGCCGCCTCCTCACGCTGGGATGGATGCTCTCGACGGCCGTGGGTGTGATCACCGCCATTCTTGTCTCGGCGAACTTTTTCTCGGGACTGACGCCGACCGTGATGGACGGCATCTTCGCCTACGGCTTCATCGCCGCCGCCATCGGTGGACTGGAGAGTCCCGTCGGGGCGATTACCGCGGGCGTGTTGCTAGGCGTCGTCAATCAGTTCGTCACTGACTTCGTCAACCAAAATGCCGTCATCATCATCGCCCTCGGCATCCTCGTCGTGTCGTTGATGGCCCGCCCGAGCGGTGTCTTCACCAAGAGCACGCAGAGACGCGTCTGATGAAACTCCTCGCAATGCGCTACCGAGTACTGATCGCCGTCGCCGTCGCCGTTGTCGTAACCATCGTCGCGGTCGTGGCAGCGTCGACGACACGACAAGGGACCGCCCTCAGCATCGCCTTCGACCTAGCGGGGGCGTGCGTTCTCGTGATGAGCGTGCCCGGAATCAAAGCGAGTCACCCCGTGGTGTCGCGCGCGGCCCTCACGTTGCTCGGGCTCGACGTTGCTATCTTTCTCACGTTCCTTTTCAGTTCGAGTACGAACTTCAACCTCGCCACGGGAGCGGCGATGTCAATCGTGCTGCTCGGACTCTCGTTCTTGACGGGCGCATCGGGACAGATATCGCTCGGCAACGGTGCGTTCATGGGCGTCGGAGCCTTCGCGATGGCGATCTGGGCGAATCATCACTCGACCACGCCCATCGTGCTCACACTTTTGATCGCCGTGGCGTGCGGTGCTTTGGTGGGCCTTCTCCTCGGTCTCCCAGCGACGCGACTTCGCGGGCCGTATCTCGCTGGCATGACACTGGCCTTCGCCGTCGCCTTCACCTTCATCCTCAGTTCCTTCAGTTCCTGGACCGGCGGCGACTCGGGATTGCAGTTGCCCACGGCCGCCGTAGCGCCGCGCTGGCTCGTTGACTTCTTCCAGGCCGGTACGGACCCGCTGAAGACCACCACGCTCTACATCACCGACGTCGCCATCGTGGTCGCCGGCGTCGCGTTCTTCTTCATGGCGAATCTTTTCTCCAGTCGCACGGGAAGGTCGATGCGCCTCATCCGCGACAACGACGTCGCCGCCGAACTCGTCGGGGTGTCGCTGCCGCGTACGAGGGTCGTCGCGTTCATCGTGTCCTCGGCGTACGCCGCTCTGGGCGGGGCACTCTTGACGCTGATCGACAACTCGGTCTCGCCGCAGACCTATTCGTTCGCCCTGTCAGTGACGATTCTGTCGTTGATAGTCATCGGTGGCATCGGCACGATCTCGGGCGCTCTCATCGGCGGCGTCATCTATGCCTTTTCCACGAACTTCATCACGTGGCTCACGAACCAAACGGGACTCAATCCTCAGGGCAACCTCGCAAGCCAACTGAACGGCATAATTTTCGGTGGTCTGTTGATTCTTACGATGCTCTTCGCCCCCTTTGGCATCACGGGTGCCGCGCGACACCTCTGGCATCGAATGCGAACGCGATCACCGAGGTGACTTGCAACTGCGTTTCGTGACGCCTACGCTCACGCAACAAGAGTTCAACATCAGGGGAGATAGACAAAATGGTTAAAACCAAGACACGTCGCGTGACGATTACCGGAACAGCCTTGTTGCTGTGCATGGGTCTCGTCACCGCCGGAGGCTCCATTGTCGGCGCCGGTGCGGCGACCAAGGTTCCTGGCGTCACGGCTACACAGATCACCATCGGCGCGACCGAACCCGAGACGGGCATTGCCTCATCGGGCTACAACCAGGTCGCCAAGGCCGCCAACGCCGTCTTCAAGTGGGTGAACTCCCACAATCACGGCATCTACGGACGAAAGATCAAGTACGTCATCAAGGACGACTGCTACGGCACCCCGGGCTTCGGTTGCACGGGCGTTCCCAACACCGCGACCCAAACCCACGCGCTGCTCGGTATCCCCGTCTTCGCCACGGTTGGTTCACTCGGTACTCCGACCCAGGACTCGGTGCGCGCGCTGCTGAAGAGCAACAGTGTGCCGCAGCTGTTCGTTGCGTCGGGCTCGCGAGACTGGAACAGCCCTCACACCTACCCGGGACTCTTCGGGTGGCAGCCCAGTTACAACGAGGAGAGCAAGATCTTCGCGATGTACATCAAGGCCACCTACCCCGGCGCCAACACCTGCTTCTTGGGACAAGGTGACGACTTCGGTCAAGACGGACTGGCCGGATTGGTCGCGGGTGGCGTGAATCCCCTTTCGGCGGACCTCTACTCGGTTCCTGATTTGGTCGCCACCAACGGCGCTTCCATCGCGCCGTACATCCAGGACTTCCAGACCAAGAAGTGCACGATCGTCGTCATGGACACGATTCCCGGCGCCACTGACGCCGCCATTGGCGCCGCCCTGCAGTTGGGCTACTCGCCACACTGGGTGATCTCCAGCGTCGGTTCGGACCCGCAGACTGTTGACGCACCCTTCGTAGGCAAGGTTCCGACCGACCCTGAGATCGGCGCGGTCACGTTCAGCTACCTGCCGACCACCACCACGAGCAGTGCGTGGATCCCCTGGATCACCAAGGTGATCGAGGCCGACTCGGCCGACTTCCCTGGCTTCACGTCATCGAGCGTCCTCAACGGCAACATCGTCTACGGCGCGGCGTACGGCGTGTCGTTCGTGGAAGCGTTGATGGCCACCGGCAAGAACCTCACGCGAGCGAGCTTCTTGAAGACGCTCCAGAGCACCACCTTCACCCAGACACCCTCGCTGGTGCCGCTTCGCTACTCGACGGGGAACCACCAGGGTCTGAACGGCGGTTACCTGACGACGGTCATCAGTGACGCCGCGACGAAGCCTCTGAACGGCAAGGTGTACACCGCCGACAGTTCAACGGACGGCAAGGTAACGGCAGCGACAGTATTGAGTCACGGAATGCCGAGCTGGCTGAAGTAAGCCACTCGTCTTCGCACAATGCCCCGGCCATGCGCCGGGGCATTGTGCTGTGCGGGTGAATTGACGGCAAGCGAAGCACGCTCGACAAGTCTTTGGCGGTTGCTCAGTCCTTGGCGATTTCGAAGGCCCGAAGGCCGCGAATGCGCTCTTGACGTCGTGCTCGGAGTTTGCGTTCCGAGAGCTGCGCGAGTTCGATGTAGGAGCGCATAATCGAGGCATTGAGACGCTCGACCGTCACGAACGGGTTGGGATCCTCCGGAATCACCTCGTCGATGAGACCGAGGTCCAGTTGGTCCTTGGCCGTCGAGCGCATCGTAGCAAGCGTGATCCGCACTTCATCGTATGAGGGATTCGGCGTCTTATAGAGAATCGACGCGGCCGAACGCGGTTCGGCGACATAGGCCATTGCCTTCTCCAACATCATCACGTGGTCAGCCATCGGCGTGGTGGCGAGCCCTCCGCCGCTCCCGAGAGCGCCGGCGACCAGCGAGATCACCGGCTCCGAGTAGTCAATGCCCTTCAGGATCGAGCGGGCAATCGCGCGCGACAGGCCACGTCGTTCACTCTCCAGGGTTGGCTTGGCTCCGAGCGTGTCGGTAACAAAAAGTGCGGGTAGGTGCAAGCGCTCGCCCATCTCGAGCATGCGCTCCAGGAACGCGAAGTCCTCCGGGGCCGGATTGGACGGTCGCTTGATCACGGTGTCGCCGAATCGTTGGTACGACGGTTGGGTACCGACAATCACGAATGGCTGCGCACCGATCTTGGCGAAGGCGCCCACGATGGCCGGGTAACGCTTGAACTCGCTCTCTTGCACGTAGTTGTAGACCGCGGTGGCCTCGGTGAAGCAGTAACGCACGATGAACTCGAGGTCGACGCGGTTTGCATCCGTCATGAGGTCCTGATACTGCTCGACTAATGCATCGGAGTCGGTGCTGACGTGCGCTTGACGAGGGGCGGCGGCCGGTACCGGCTCCGCGCCCTTCATGTCGTCGAAACGAGGGCCGTAGATCCCGACCGGTCCGAAGTCGTAGGAGCGACGTTGGTCCGACGCCGTCACGTTTCGGATCAACGGCGGTGTCTCGGCCGTGAGCTGGTGATGCTTGTCCGGACGAGCCGTCGAGGTGAGGATCTCACCGAGATAACGCACCACGTCCTCGACCTCGGACAGCACGACGTCGATGTTGCGGTCCAGCAAGTTGGCTTCGGCGCTTTGGGAACCCGAAGGTACCGACAGTCCTTCGAAAGCTTCGATGACGTTGGGACCAGCGAAACCGAAGTTCGTGCCCGACGTCGCGACGATCAAGTCAGCGTTCGGCACCGCGCTGGCCGATACGCCGCCCCATACGTTGCCAAGGAGCACCGCCACGTGTGGCAGTTCCACGCGGTCTTTGTAGTTGCGAATGGCCTCAACCATTCTCGTCATCTGCGTCAGGCCCGCGAAGTTCTCGTGCTGCCGGACGCCGCTCGATGCGTAGACACTCACGAACGGGAGCTTCCTCGCGATCGCTAAGTCGGCGGCCGCCTGAAACTTCTCGCCCGACACGACGCCGAGTGAGCCGGCGAAGAAGTCCCAGTTCATGGCGTAGAGGACGACGGGATGTCCGTCGAACGTAGCCAGGCCGTAGGTCGAGGATTCGGTCTTACCTTTGCCGCGCTCGCGCTGCAGCTTGTCACCGTAGGATTCGTCGCCTTCGGAGCCCTTGCCACGACGCACGAGACCCACGAGGTCTTTCGCGATGCGCCACCGCCCGTGACTGGCCTTGAAATGGACGAGCTCTTGCAGCGTGAGCAGCTGCGACGGGCTGTTTACCTTCTTGCGATTGCGCAGGTGCGCGCCCACAGGCGCCTTGAAGATCGGGAGTCCGGTTGGGTGTCCTTCACCGAGGAGCCTTGAATCGAGGTCGTCTTCGGGTGTCGAAGCGTCGAAGTCCGCGAGATCAGCCATGTGTGGCCATTATTGCACGAGACGCACTTTTTCGAAAAGGCGGGAGTTCACTCGTGCTGCCCCTCACACAAACAAGCACGTACAGTGCACGACGTTCGAACGTCACGTCTACCCACGGGTAACTCCGAAGAGTGCAATGTTTCCCTTAAGTATCCTCGTGCGATATGACCAACGAAATCTCCCGCTGGCTCCACTCTCGGCGATCAGCTCGATGAACAATCACCGAATCGTGGCGCGCGCCGACGAAGAAGCGTTGGACCAGATCGACGAGTTGAACTCACGGCGGCTGATTGCGACGCCGGCGTTGGTCTGTGACTTGGCGATGTTGCTCGCGAACATCGAAGCGATGGCCAGCAATGCTCGAAACGCTGGCGTCTCGCTGCGACCGCACGTGAAGTCCCACAAGTCCGCCTACATCGCGAAACGCCAACTCGACGCCGGCGCCGTCGGACTTTCCTTCGCCAAGCTGGGCGAGGCCGAAATCATTGTCGAACGACTCAAGGCCGACGACGACCGAACTGTGTCAGTCCTACTCACTTCACCTCTCTTCGGACGACATCAAGCCGAGCGTGCCGCATCACTCGCCGCACACTGTGATCTGATCGTCGCAGTCGACCATCCCGATGGCGTCGACGAACTCGAAGCGGCGGCACTCGTCGTTGACACGAATTTGTCGATTCTCTGCGACGTCGACGTCGGTCTCGGTCGAACGGGCGTTATCGGATCCTCCGAGGCGCTCGCGGTGGCCGAACGAGTCGCCGTCGCCGCGCAACTTCGCTTCAAGGGTGTCCAGGGCTATGGCGGCCAACTACAACACATCGCCGGACGCGAACATCGTCGCGCAGCCACTATCGAATCAACGAATCGCCTCCGCCTCGTGATCGACGCTCTCGAGTCCGCTGGATTCAACGTGCCAATTCGAAGTGGCGGTGGCACCGGGACTTTGGGACTCGACGTCGAGATCGGCGTGCTGAATGAACTCCAACCCGGTAGCTACGTGTTCATGGACCGCGAGTACCGCGACGCTCTCGGCGACGATCCCGAGGGGCGATTCGCGCAGAGCCTCACACTGGTCACGACCGTCATCTCGGCGAATCACGACGACTACGTGACCGTTGACGCCGGACTCAAGGCGATGGCGACTGACGCCGGCCCTCCGTCGGTCGTGGGACACGAGACCAGCGCAACGTATCGATTCTTCGGCGACGAGCAGGGAATGGTGACAAATCCATCACAACATTCCTTTCGCCGTGGTGAGCGATTGGAATTGGTGCCTCCGCACTGTGATCCGACCGTAGATCGCTACGACGTCATTTGGCTGGTCCACGACGACGTCATCGTGGATGTCATCGACGTCACGGCGCGAGGTCGATCCCAGTAATACTCGCTTTCTGAGTTCTCTCGACGGAGTGTGTTCAGGGGCCTGCGGTGTACAGCGGCTGACGACATCACTACGCTTAATGGTGACAATTCGGGTTCAATGGGCCCGCAATGGTCGCTTGATCCGAAACGAACCCATTCGCTGGGAATGTCCAGTGGAGCGAGATTCAGTGGGACACAACTATGGCACCAACTCGACACTCCAGTTCTTCCAGCGGCCACGACGGCATCCATTCCCTCGACCCCTCGACCGCGCTCGGGTTTCGAACGTTGGAGGATTTCGGATCGCTGCCGCCGTCGACGCCGGAGGCGCTCGAAGCGATCTTTCCGCCTATTGGTGATTACGCGTTCTTGTCGGACTGCGAGAACACCTTGTTGGTCGCGCCTACTGGATCGATCGAATGGATGTGTCTGCCCAAGCCGCATGACCCGAGTCTCTTCGGTACCATTCTCGACCGATCGGCCGGGTCCTTTCGACTCGCGCCCGTCGAGAGCTCGGTGCCGGCCCACCGCCAGTACCTTCCGGGAACCATGGTGCTCTCTACGACCTGGCAGACGCGAGGCGGCTGGCTCGAGGTGAATGACTTCCTGGCTATCGGTCCCTGGTACCGAACGGGCGAACGTTCGACGATGCAGCGACGCACGCCCGGTGACTCCGATGCGCGTCACGTACTGGTACGAACCGCCAAGTGCCTGCACGGCAGTGTCGACGTCATGCTCAACTGCGAACCGTCGTTCAATTACGGTCGCGTTGACGCCGAGTGGGAGTACACCGGCACTTCGTACGACCACGTGTCGACCACCAACGCCGACTACAGCCGAATCACCATCACCGGCGACATGCGCTTCGGAATCGAGGGTCGTTCGATCCGCGCCCGCCACCGATTGGTGGAAGGCGAGTCGTGTTTCGTCGTGATGAGTTGGACCGACGCACCACTTCCGACCACTCAAGAAGAGGTCAACCTCTTCAAGAGTGAGACCTCGCGGTTCTGGCGCGGCTGGATCGATGGCGGTCAGTTCCCGGACCACCCGTGGCGAGAACTCCTGCAGCGAAGCGCGCTGACCTTGAAGGGCCTCTCCTACGCCCCGACCGGCGCGCTACTCGCAGCCCCGACCACGTCACTACCGGAGAACCTGGGTGGATCACGTAACTGGGACTACCGCTACACGTGGATCCGCGACACCGCCTTCGCCCTCCGGGCGCTCCACGCGCTGGGTTTTCATACCGAAGCCGACGATTTCTTGGCCTTCCTGGGTGACGTCCTCGAACCACCGCGTGATGCGAACGCTTCGTCGGGAACCCGGGCCCGTCGCACTCTGCAAGTGCTCTATCCCGTCGACGGCGGCGAATCGCCGTTCGAAGTCGAACTCGATCATCTGACCGGCTACGTCTGGAGCCGACCGGCGCGCGTTGGCAACGCCGCGTATAACCAAGTCCAGTTCGACATCCTCGGCGGCGTCGTTGACTGTATCTATGAGCACACCCGTTCTCGCGACGCGCTAAGCGAGCGTGCATGGCGCATTGTCGTCCAAGCTGTCGAAACTGCGATGGAGTGTTGGCGCGATCCGGACCGCGGAATCTGGGAAGTCCGGGGCGAACCGCGGCACTTCACGTACTCCAAAGTGATGTGCTGGGTCGCCATCGAACGTGGTGCGCGACTCGCGTTACTGCGCGGTGAGAAGGCTCGCGCCGAACATTGGTTGAACGAAGCGCAGAAGATCCACGACGACATCTGCGCGAACGCGGTGGGAACCAGAGGATGTTTCACCCAGTCCTACGGCAGCGACGAACTCGACGCCTCATTGCTCGTCTTGCCGATGCTCGGCTTCTTGCCACCCGACGACGAGCGAATCCGATCGACCATCTTCGCCATTGCCGATGACCTCACGGACGGCCCTTTCGTGTTCCGCTACCGACCGGAAAAGACCGACGACGGTTTCGACGGTGAAGGTGAAGGCAGTTTCACGGTTTGCTCCTTCTGGCTCGTCTCGGCGCTCGTCGCCATCGGCGAACTCGACAGCGCCCGCACGCACTGCGAGAAGCTCATTGGTGCCGCCAGTTCGCTCGGCCTCTACGCCGAAGAGTTGGATCCGACGACCGAACGCCACCTGGGTAACTTCCCCCAGGCGCTTACGCACCTGGCTCTCATCAACGCCATCATGAGCGTGATCAGTGGCGAGGCGCGTGAAGGCGAAGCCTCCAAGGGCGCCCACTCGCAAAGTTGGTGGAACGCCGGGAAGGTCAGCAGCGCTAACACGATCGCGGCCAAGGAGATCTGGACCGAGAGCACCGGATCGGTCGAGATCATAAAGTCGGATAATCCGCTTCAGTAAATCGGACAATCGGCTTCAAAATCTCGTATTTATCGTGCCCCTGCAATATTCATGTCCTCGTCACATGTTGCGTCCATACACTGAGCCAACAGTGAATCCATAGAGGTGCACGACTAGGGCAGCACAAAGGCAGGTCACGTGAAAGAAACGATGTCCCGGCCCGAAAACGAGAGGTTCGTCGTAGGCTCTGACCAGGGCCCTCTCATGAGCGAACATTCCTTCACCCCAATTGAATCGGCTGAGCCGAACATCCCGGAAGACCCGTTCGACGACCCGTCGTACGAACCGGCCGACTTCGTCGTCGTCGCCAATCGGCTTCCCGTACGCCCCTCGGGAGCTGGCGACGACGTGTGGCTGCCCAGTCCCGGCGGACTGGTGTCGGCCCTCACGAACGTATTGCAAAACCGCCACGGACTTTGGATCGGTTGGCCCGGTACTTCCGAAGAACACGAGCCGCCCTCGACCTATGAAGGGATCCGTCTCAAGACGGTCCCGGTCAGCGCCCAGGAGTACGAAGAGTTCTACCTCGGTTTCTCCAACGCGACGATCTGGCCGCTCTATCACGACGCGATCCGCTCACCGTCGTTCCACCGCACCTGGTGGCACGCGTACCGCGAGGTCAACATGCGTTTCGCGACCATCGTGGCCGAGAACGTCGCACCCGGCGGCACCGTGTGGGTGCACGACTATCAGCTGCAGCTCGTTCCACAGATGCTGCGTCAACTGCGCCCGGATGTCCACATCGGTTTCTTCCTGCACATCCCCTTCCCTCCCAGCGAACTGTTCATGCAATTGCCGTGGCGCCGCGAGATCCTGGCGGGTCTCCTTGGCGCCGACCTGCTCGGTTTCCAGCTGCACGCGTCAGCGTCGAACTTCTCGCGTCTGGCCCGTCGCTTGACGTCAGCCACCGGCACGGACTCGGGACTGGAGTTCGAGGGTCGAGCCATTCGTGTCGGGTCGTTTCCGATCTCGGTGGACTGTGACCAGATCGTGGAACTAGCCGCTGACCCGAAAGTGCGCGAACGCGCCCGCGAGATCCGCGAGGACCTCGGGAATCCGGAGTACGTGCTACTCGGAGTCGACCGGCTCGACTACACCAAGGGAATCCAACAGCGCATCAAGGCCGTCGCCGAAATGCTCGACGATGGTCTCTTAAGTGCCGAACGCCAAGTGATGATCCAGATCGCGGTGCCGAGCCGTGAATCGGATGCACACTACGAACAAGAACGTCACGACCTCGAACGAGCGGTCAGTGAAGTCAACGGTGAGCACGGTCTCGTAGGACACCCGGCTATCCACTACCTCCACAAGAACCTGCCGTTCGACGAACTCATCGCGCTTTATCTGGCAGCCGACATCATGCTGGTGACGCCGTTCAAAGACGGAATGAATCTCGTCGCCAAGGAGTACGTGATGACTCGTTCGGATCTGACTGGCAAATTGATCCTCAGCGAGTTCGCGGGTGCCGCGACCGAACTGCGCGGCGCCTACATGGTGAACCCGCACGACACCGACGGGATCAAGGAAACGATTCTCTTAGCGATGAACGCCGGACCCAAGGAGACGCGTGATCGGATGTCGCGAATGCGTCGAATGATTTTTCGTCGCAACGTCTACGACTGGGCGAAGGCGTTCCTCGCGGCGTTGGCGCTCACTTCGCAGTAGCGCGTTCGACGAACCTAGAGTTCGTCGATCAAGTCGGCGACGGAATCGACGATTCGCGACGGCTGGAACGGGAAACGCTTCACGTCTTCGGCACGCGAGACGCCGGACAGTACCAAGATCGTGCCCAGTCCCGCTTCGGCCCCCGCTTGCATGTCGGTATCCATGCGGTCGCCGATCATGATCGTCGTCTTCGAGTGCGCGTCGAGGATGTCAAGGCCCTCACGGATCATGACCGGGTTCGGCTTGCCCACGAAGTACGGCGCGACACCGGTCGCGCTCTCGATCATCGCGGCCAGTGCGCCACACCCCGGCAAGGGGCCGAGCGGCGACTGTCCCGTGGGTTCGGGATTGGTCGCCACGAAGTGAGCGCCCTTGTCGATCAGTCGCACGGCGGTCGTCATTTCGTCGAAGGAGTAGTCCTGGGTCTCACCGAGCACCACGTAGTCGGGCGTGAGGTCATTGGGTACGTAGCCGACGTCGTGCATCGCTTCGTGCAGGCTCGCCTGACCGATGACGTACGCGCTGCCGAACGGTCGCTGGGTCTGGACGAATTTGGCCGTCGCCAACGCTGAGGTCCAGAGGTGGTCCTCTTCGACGTTGAGTCCCATCTGTGCGAGTTCCACTCGAATCTCGGTCGGGGTGAACAGCGAGTTATTGGTCAGGATCAGATACGGTCGACCTGTCGAACGTAGTCGGTCCAAGAATTTGTCGGCCCCCGGAATCATGGCGCCGTCGCGTATCAACACGCCGTCCATGTCGCAGAGCCAACTCTCGGCTCGTGAAATTAAGTCCATGTATCCAGTATGGACGATTGCCGGGCCAACACAGCGCGCGACGTCGCAACCGACCCCCAATTCGCTCACACTGCGCTGAATGGTCACCGCGCCTTCAGCAAATGACCACGTGGCAGCGTGTGCTCGCGCAACGAGCCCCTTCGCCACGCGCGCGAAGACTCTTGAAAGATGCTTGATACACCGCCGGCGACCTGCCTAGTATGCGCACAACGGTTCAGCGGGCACATCGACTCGTCGTTGTCTCAACCGTGATGTGGCCACGTACTAGGGAGAGATGCATGATCGCACGTACCGACACATTGGGACTCCGTCGAAGTTCGTCGTGGCGAGCGCGGTGCGCCGCCGGAGCGTCACTTGCGGTGGTGTTGTCGCTGGCCACGTTGGCCTCGAGCGCGACGCCGTCGTTCGCAAGTACGCACCTCAGGATGGCGAGCGGTTCCGCCTACTGCCAGTTGCTCGTCTCCTACAACAAGAAGCAGACCGCGGCGACGAAGGATCTTTCGACACCCGGCGCCGCAGTCGCGGCGATGGAGGCCGCCTTCAAGGCGCTGAAGTCAGAGGAGTCTGTGGTCCTCGGTATCGCACCCGCGTCACTGCAGTCGAGCTACCGGACGATCTTCAAGGACCTCAATGTGTTCTACACCGATCTGTCGGCGGCGCACTTCAACTACCTCAAATTGACCAAAGCGCAGATTGCAAGTTTCGAGGCGCTCTCGAAGTCCATGGCGGCCGCCGGAGCCAAGATCACGGCCTACGACAAGAACGTCTGCGGCGTAAAGGCCTAGGCCCGGGTTGATCATCGCGAAGTTGTGACTTCGAACTTCGCCGGATCATTGAGATCGAAGACACTCAGGTAACTGCGCGAATGCTTCGTCCATGCTGAGCGACGCCGCCAAGCGAATGGTTTCTTGCGGTACCCAGAACGGATACTCCACCTCAAAACTTCGATGCGCTCCGCTCGGGGTGTGTTCGGAGTGGATCGACGCCAGGCGCGACGCGCCGAGGAGCTCGCTCACTCTTACGACATTGGGCCAAATACGTGCGTGCAACAACGTGACTTTGTGGTTGATGAGACGCGTTGACACGACGTCGGCTGAGTCGTCGACGACGTTCAAGATGGCGTAGATCTCTTTACCCGCCGGGTGTCCCCACCAACTACCTCGGATGGGTTCACCTGCGATGAACTGAGCCACGTTCGGCACCGGGCCCCGCGCCGACTGCAGCACCACGCCCTGTTCTTCAATCCAAGCCAGCGTCTCTTTCGCGCGGGCACGTATTCGCGCGTCGACGTCGGACATCTAGGGAGTCGGTCGCCAACCCGGGTGACCGAAGATGAAACGTACGCGATCACGGTTCGTGCTCGCAGAGCGCACGTCACGCATTATGTCGCCAAACTCGTGATAGCCAATGCTCACCGGATTGAAGGTATTGATGTTCTTGGTGAGACCGTAGCGAACGCGACGGACCTCCTTCTCGAATGTCCCGAAGAGGCGGTCCCACAGGATCAATATTCCGCCGTAGTTCTTGTCCAAGTACTGGCGATTTGACCCGTGGTGTACGCGATGGTGCGACGGCGTGTTGAAGACCAGTTCAATCGGCTCGGGCAGTCGGTCGATCGCCTCGGTGTGAATCCAGAATTGATAGAGCAAGTTGAGCTGTCCGGCGCGGTGAACTCTCTCCGGCGAGAACCCCAACAGCGGCAGAGGCGCGAAGACCCAGAAGGTGAGGAACGGCGACCACGGTTGACGCAAGGCGGTCGTCAGGTTGTAGCGCTCACTCGAGTGATGCGACACGTGGTTCGCCCACAAGAGCCGCACTTCGTGCATCCACCGGTGATCCCAGTAGTAACAGAAGTCCCAAAGAATCATGGCCGATGCCATTGAGCCTCGTCGCGAACCCACGTTGGAGATTCGGTGGCGAAAGAGGAACTCGTCGACCTTGATGAGCGCCGGCGCAACCGCGAGTTGCACGGCGACGTTGCCAGCCAGCATGGCGAGGCTGGCTTTGGAGTCCTGGGATTCGAAGCCCATGGGGACCAACGGGTCTGGGGGAAGGTGCGTTCCCGAGAGCGTCTGATCATCAGCATCGACGAGGTCACCCAGCGTTCGCTTCTCACGATTCCTCAGCGCCAATGACTCGGCCACGATGCTCAAGGCGAAAAAGGGGAACGACAGCTTGTCAATGAGGTCTATCGTCCGTCCTTTAGCGGCCATGGCAGCAAGTTAGCCGCGACGTCCGATTGGCAATAAAATCACGCGAACGTCCTAAATGTAGACATTATGAATATATTTAAGGTACTCGTTGAGCCCCTGTTGGGGAGTTGTGGGCTTCGTGTTGAAGTTACTGATTTACCTTTATTTCCACGATTCTTCCCTGCGAAGAACGCGAAAGGGGCATCGCCGTGGCGATCGCGTTAGGAGACGACCTCCAACAGGTTCATCCCGCCTCGTCGCAGACCTCGATGATCCCCCTCAACAGCACCGTGATCGAGAACGACAGCTCGCACGAGTCGTCGTCGGCCGTCAGTACCGTCAACCCGGCCAAGTGGATGTGGATCGGCTTCACGTTCCTCGGCGTGGTACTCGTGGCGTACCTGATTTCGCTGCTTGTTCGTTCTGCGAATCAGGACTGGACGTGGCTCGATGGTTGGACCGTCTGTGCGGTCGAGGCCGTGGCGTCGTTCATGTGCATTGCTCGTGGCCTCAACAAACATCCCGGGCGCGCGGCCCCCCTGGCTCTCGGATTCGGACTTCTCTCCTGGACTATTGGCGACATCCTTTTGACCTTCGAGTCTCTTGGAGGAAAGTCACCCGCCACGCCGTCGTGGGCGGACCTTTTCTATCTCGGCTTCTACCCTCTCGCCTACATCGCGGCCGTGCAGTTGCTGCGCAAGGCGATGGGGCGAATCTCTCGCCCGAATTGGTTGGATGGCGTCGTCGCCGGACTCGGCGCCTCGGCGGTCTGCGCGGCGTTCGCATTTCACGACATCGTGCACGCCGCGGGTGGCAGCGCTCTTTCGGCCGCGACGAACCTGGCCTACCCGGTCGGCGACCTTCTACTGTTGTCCTTGATCATCGGCGGCACCGTCCTGCTCTCAGGCCGCGGCACGACGCCGTGGTTTCTGTTAGCTGCGGGAATCGCCTTGAACGTCATCGGTGACACCTCCAACCTCTTCCAAAACGGCATCTTCGCGTCTCGCATCGGCACCGACTTCAACGCCATTGCCTGGCCGACTTCGATCGTCCTCATGTCGATGTCGGTATGGCTGAAACCTCGCGCGCTGGACCCGATGCGTGAACAGCGAACCGCTGGCTTCCTCCTGCCGAGCGCGGCCGCCGTCGCCGGACTGGCGATCCTCGTCACCGGCACGGTGCATTCGATAACCCGCGTCGCCCTCGGTCTCGCCACCGCCACTTTGGTGGTGGTCGGCGCTCGACTCTCGCTGTCGGCACGCGACTTACGGCTGGTGACCGAAGAGCGCCACCGACAGGCCCAAACCGATGAGTTGACCGGGCTGGGCAATCGCCGTCATCTCTTGCACGTCATCGACACCTATTTCCTGGATTTCCATGATCCGTGGACTGCCGAACGGACCATGGCGTTCCTCTACATCGACCTCAATCGCTTCAAGGAGATCAACGACTCCTTCGGTCACCCGGCGGGTGACGAGCTCCTCCGCCAACTCGGTCCGCGTCTCATGGAAGCCGTGCCTTCGACGGCGTCGGTGTTCCGATTGGGCGGGGACGAATTGGCCGTGCTCGTGCTCGACGCCGATGCCGAGATCGCAGCCGAGGTCGCCGGGAAGATAATTGCGTCGATCGTCGAGCCGTTCTATTTGCAGAAGATGAGCGCCAGCGTGGGCGCCAGCATCGGCATTGCTCTGGCCCCCCAGGACGCGACCGAAGGTATCGGACTCATGTGGTGTGCGGACACCGCGATGTACCGGGCCAAACTGGGCAACATCGCGCACGTCTTCTATGACCAAGAAGAAGACGGAGGCGAACAACTGCTGAACCTCGTCGAAGAGTTACGCGACGCCGTGGAAGATGGCGCGTTCGTCCTGCACTACCAACCCCAGTTGGACTTGCGCACCGGAGAAATCATCGCGGTTGAAGCCCTCATCCGCTGGCCGCACCCCCGCCTCGGTTTGGTCCCCCCAATCAAATTCATCTCGCTCGCCGAGGACGCCGGTCTTATGCAGGCGCTCACCACGTGGGTACTCGGCGAAGCGCTGGCCCAATGTGCCTCATGGCGCTCGAGCGGTCGGAACCTGGCGGTGTCGGTGAACGTCACGACGAAGAACCTGCTGCAAGACGGTTTTACCGACCTCATTGCCGACCTGCTCGCCAAGAACGGCCTGCCGGGCGAGGCACTGACCATTGAGATCACCGAAACAACCATCATCAAGGACTTCGACGGCTCCAAGGCCGTGATCGAGGGACTGCGCGACCTCGACGTGGTGGTCTCCATTGACGACTTCGGCGCCGGCGTCACCTCGCTCGCCTACCTCAGCAGTCTCGCCGTCGGTGAGCTCAAGCTTGACCGCTCGTTCATCTCTGGTTTCAGTGGCGAGGGCAAGGAGCGCGATCTCGAACTCGTTCGCGCCACGATCCAATTGGGCCACGACATGCGACTTCGAGTCGTCGCCGAGGGTATCGAGGACGCCGCCACCTTGGAACTCTTGATCGAATTGGGTTGCGACCTGGCCCAGGGGTACTACATCAGTCGACCGATGCCCGCCAATAAGTTGACATTCATCTCTAACGCCGCACCGGTCGGGGTCGCGACGTAGTCAGTCCGCGACGCCATCCGCCTTCACCACGTCGACGGACATCGCGCGAATGATCGTGTTCCTCCCCCGAGACTTCGCCACGTACAAGGCTTGGTCGGCGGAGCGAATCAACGACTCGGCCGTCGTACCGTGCGTCGGGAATGACGCGACGCCAATCGAAAGCGTTGGCGGTGCGGGCGAGGTTCGGCCGTCACCGAGGTCCAACCGGATTTCTTGGACGCGGCGCTGAAGATCACGTGCTCGCGCCTCGGTCTGGTCCAATGTCGAATCGATGAGGATCAGCGTGAACTCCTCACCGCCGTAACGACAGGGAACGTCTGAGCCGCGAAAGCTCGTGAGGAGCAGTTCGGCGAAGGCTCGCAAGAGAATGTCGCCGACGTCGTGACCGTAGCGGTCATTGAATTCCTTGAAATAGTCGATGTCGATCTGCACGACACCGATCTCCGAGTGCTCGCGAGCTGCGCGTGACAACTCGCGATGAAACGTTTCCTCCATGTAGCGCCGGTTGTAGAGATTCGTCAGGGGATCTCGAATCGAGAGTTCCCGTAGCGATTCGCGCAACCGAAAGTTGGCCAGCGCCATGGCCAACTGTTCGGCGACTCCCGTAGCGAGCTGCGTCAAATTCGAACGCGCTTCTTCCAACGCCTTTGGCGACGTCGCGGTGGTGTACGAATAGACCTGCAAGACGCCGACGGTGTCGCCGGGAGCGATCATCGGGACGCAGAGTTTGATGGCGGCGTTGGGGTCAAGATGATGCTCGCACTCGTCGCCGGGAGTGTCGGAAAAGTGGACCAGACCGGTCGTCAATGCCCGGCACTCAGAGCGCGAAAATGTCTGCGCGGCTTGCGCGTCTGGCCCCCATACGACGGTCGACTCGTACGTATCTACCGTCTGACTGCCCGTATTCACCGTGCCGCCCTCGAAGAGTTGAGCCAGCGTGTCTCGTACCGCGTCGCGTGCCTGCGCGATCAAACCCGATTGAAGGATCTCGCCCATCTCTATGACGAGTTGACTTTCGCGGTCACGGCTTCGAAGCCGCTCGAAGGAATCCGTCAAATCTGAGAGGGCCGCTTCACGTTGTTCAATGAGTCCTTGGCGCTGAGCAAGCATCTCTCGAATCTGAAATCGAAGTTGTTGAGTGGCCAACGAGACGAGAGTGCCTAGGGCAAACCAGAACACCAGTCGTCGCGCGATGACAGAGCCGGACAACTGGACCGGGATCAACGACGTAACCAATTGATACACGACGACTGCGACGACCAGGATCGCCGACTGGTACGGACGGTGATAGAGAGCCACCCACACGAGCGGCACGAGGATGACAATGCCCACGCCCGAGGTCGATCCCCCGGCGGCGAGGTTGAGGGTCAGCACCGAGCCGACGTAGAGCAGGGGAACGATGACGTTGGCCCCGGTCGGCAATCGGCCCCACGGGACGAAGCATCCGATGAACGTTGCAAACAGCAAGAGCGCGCTAATTATCGTGTAATTGCCCGATGATGGGCCCGGTGGCAGAGCGATGCTGACCTCGGCCAAGAGAGCGACCGCGGCGAACGGACCGATACGTCTCAGCAGTCCGTCGCGTCGAAAGGGGTCGCCGTCGAGCCAACGGTCATCCGCGGTGGGCAGTCTCATTCGTCGTTCAACGTGTTGGTTCGTATACCTATCATCGTCGATGCAGCCCGACAACTCCGTTTTTGTTTGTCTGCCCAGACCATGGCGATCGGAATCAGTCGGCGTTACACCCAATCAATACGCTCGCTTCATGGGACCTGCGACCGAATCGGCACCGAATGGCGCCCTCCTGAGCGCTTCGAAGATTAGGGAGCGCGGTTGGACCGATTCCCTCGTCCGACGATTCTTGGATCCACCAGACACCACCGCCCCTAATCCGATTTACCGGAGTGCTGCGAGGGTCCGCCTTTACGATCTCACGCGGGTCCTAAAGGTCGAAGCGAGTCCTGAATGGCAAGCTGCCAAAGTTGTGGCGTCACGCAGGTCCGTGGCCTCGTCGCGCGCGTCAACCCGGCGAGCATTAGACGTTGTCGAGCGGGCAGGGCAATTCGAAGTGACGTTGCCGGTACTGAGAGACGAGACGCTCTTTCGACGGGCAGTCGATCACCGAAATGAACTTCGGAACAATAGGGACGGCTTCGAGCACGCCACAATGGAGAGCGTTGACGAGTCGACGCTGCGCCGATGGGGAGTCAACTATCTTCGCCACGTACTCACCGAATACGACTCTCAAATCGGGCGTTTCGCTGGGAAGCCGGGCGTTCGATCGGTCGAGGCGATTACCCGACAAGTAATTTACGGCACCATCGCAGCGACTTATCCAGGACTCGCAGAGGAGTGTCGTCGCCAGCAGGCGGAACGAGCAAATCATTATTAAGGAGCTTCGTAAGTAACTGCGACAGTGAACTTCGACGGGGTAAATCTTGGGCATCTCGGGCTCCTTCCCGATCAATGCCAAGTTGTCACAAACGTGGTCCACTAAATGGGACATAGGTCACGAAGTGGGCGCTGAGGGACTCGAACCCCCGACCTGCTGAGTGTAAATCAGCTGCTCTAACCAACTGAGCTAAGCGCCCAAGCAAGAGAAGCCTAATTGGTTAGATTGTCCCCGCCCTGAGCATGAAGTCGAGAAGCTTCCGGGAGCCTGCGAACACGGGATGTCGGATGACGTCATCGGTGGTCACCAATTCATCATCGCGGTAATCGGCATCGAACGCACCGGCCTCGCGAACAATCAGTAGTCCGGCAAGGTAATCCCATACGTTGAGGCCCGATTGCTGCGCGACGCCGAATACATCGAGTGAACCGTCGGCCACGAGACATATCTCAAGGCTGGCCGCTCCTAGTGATCGATTTTGCGACCAGCCCACGTTGTGCGAGGGATAGCCCGAAGACCCCACGATCGCCTGAGCTATTTCTGTCTGGCCGCTTGGTGAAATTGAAGCACCGTCGCGCTGTGCCCCACTCCCCTTCTCTGCTTCGAAAACGGTGCCCGTCGCTTGATTCCTCACCAACGCCGCCACGAGTTCCTTGTCGCGAATGACAGCGAGACTCGTTGAATAGAACGGTATTCCCCGATCGCAGTTCGTCGATCCATCGATTGGATCGACGACGACCGTGAACGCTCCGTCGCCCGTGACGCCACTCTCTTCGCTCATGACACGAAATCCAGCTCCGACGAGTACGCGTCGCGCAACGTCATCAGCGGCAACGTCGAGGTGATACTGCGTCGCTCGGTCACCGGATAGTCCTCTTCCGCGATGACCCTTTACCACCTCGCCAATCTCGCGTGCGCATTCACGAAGTGGCACAAGTATCGAGTCATTCACGCTGCCACGGTAGTTGTCGTGGGGACTAGCCTGTGGGTCAATGGCCGCAATTGACGTCGCTGGTTTCGTCGCTGACCTTAAAGACCATGCGGTGACGCACGGATTCCACGTACACGACGAGCGTCACTTCGTTGAAACGTACTCTCTTCGTCAGGCGTGGGAGGTCGACCTTCATCCTGAAGACGGATGTGGTGGTCCGGTCGACCTGCACATCGAACTCGACGTCGATCCTCGCACGCTGCTGGCCTTCGAAGACGCTGTGTTGGGTCTTCCGGACGAGGTCGATCCTCCGGACGAGTTTCATTTTCCCTTGGTACTCACCTGGAGCCTTCCGCCGATGCCGCATAGTCCCGACCTGCTTCGTCTCGCCATTGATCTCGCGCCGATCGGCGGACTGGAAATGCCGCTCGAGGTGACGGCGACCGATGCATTCGCGTCACCGACCGAGAGCAGCGAACGTCGAATCTCAATAGTCGCGCGCCGCGCCATCTCACTTAGTCAGGTCGCCAAGGGCGAGGATCCCCTCTGTGACATCTTCGAACGCGGGCGCAGTGTCAGCGACTTTCTGTTGCAAGCTGCCGACTCGTGGCTCGGGTAGTTCGAGTCCTCGGCCCACTGACCGCGCTCGTCCTCGCGAGTGTTGCTTTGAGTTCGTGTGGCACCAATGGCGCGGTCACCGACGCGCGAGCGTCGTGCGTATTGGTGAAGCGAGCCATCGCTCTCCAGAGTCAAAGCGAATCGCCACATCTCACCTCGACCCAGCGCGCCTCAATCGAAGGCCGAGCAATGAGTGAGCTGCTGAAAGCAACACCCAAGGCCGCCGACGCAACGTCGATTGACGGCAGTTGGAACGCCCTCATGACGACCATCAACGAATCAGAACGAGTGCCACTGAAAGACCTGGTGCCGTCGCTGACTCGCTTATGCAAGGTCGCCGACTCGTCGTCGCCGTATCTTTAGTCTTTCGTCGAGGGGAAACGTTCGTGTAGCCAGGCGAGCGAGTTGGGCTCGAGCATCGCGTCTTCCCAGCCCGTCAGTTTGTCTTCGAGTGCCGCCAGTGACGGCGACTTGCCGATGACCACCACAGTGAGGTCGGTCACGGCTTCACCCTCGACGAAGAAATCTCCGAACGCGTCTTCGGTCACCGTGGCGTCAGGCTCCACCATCAGGTAGAGCTCGCCCGTCGCCTCGACCCACGACAGTTCGTATTCATTGTCCACGGCGTCGGTCCACTCGCCGCCAAACTCGAACTCGGCGCTCTCGCGACGCGCCTCATTTTGCTCGTAGAAGGATTCGATGTCCATTCGTGCAGCCTACGTCTCGGCAATGTGCGTCGCAGTGTGCGTGGCTCGACGCATCATGAGCGGCGTGAGAAACGTACTGGAGTGTGGCGCTCGTCGAGGGGCCGCGCGGTGCGTTCGCGCACCTGTACTGGGCGTCATGACACTGAAGAATGACCTCCTAGGACAGATCCGCTACGAATGGCTCCACGTGGGACATTCCGCCCGCGCGCGAACCGCCATGGCGGTACTGGCCCAACGACACCAAGACCTCGACCTGGGTGGGTTGTGTGATCTCTACGACGTCGTGGCGCTGCTCGAAACTCACGGCGGCCGAACGGTGCTGGAGCGTGCCGAAATCGTGCGGGCGCTCCTCGAAGAGGCCGGTGATCCGGAAATTCATCGGGCCCTTCTCCAGACGCTCATTCCGGGCATCGTCAGTGTCTGTCGCCAGTTACGTTTCGGCGACGGGATCGTCGAAGACGCCAGTGAGACCGTGGGGGTGGCCCTGGGTCTCGCCAGCGAGCTTCTGACGGACTGGGCTGGCCAGTCGCGACAGTACGCGGCGCCCGATATTCTCTCGGCGCTCAGAGGTCGACTTCGGCGTTGGCTCCTCAAGGAAAAAGCGGCGCGTCGTTCGATCTCGTATTTCGAACAACACGACGAACCGGCCGTTGAAGCGTCACCGCTGTTGGCTCGACTCCATAGCTTTCGCGGCAGTCAGTACGACCGAATCGCTCGACTCACGTACGCACGGGTCTTCGAAGGTCGATCACTGCGCGAGGTCGCGGCCCAAGACCATTCGGCGCCGGCGACATTGCAGAAAGAGCTGCAGCACTTCGCTGTGCGCTTCCTCATCTGAATGAAACAAGGGTACGAAAATGTCGAATCGCTATTTGAAGCCATCACCGCTACCCTTCGAAAACAATGCGCTCACCCTTTTCGCTGAAGAGCGCCCACCTGCTGATGTGGTCGAGCCCCCTTTTGCTGCTCGTACTCGTCTTCACCCTCACCTCGACGTCCGCACCGAGCGCCCCCGTGGCTTCGTCGCTCCCACCCTCTTCGACGTCACCGATTACCACGCTGGTCCCGAGTTCGACAACGACGCCCACGACGAAGGCAACGACACCAGTGATAGTGATCGCGAAGACCACCGAGACCACGTTGAGTACGACATCAGTCGAGAAGAGCTTCTCCAGCGCGACCACGACGACCGTGAAGCCTGTCGCGTCGATACCGAGCGCGAGCGCGATGAACGGGGCACTTTCCGGAACCCTCGCACCGGGATTCGAAGTCGTCGACGTGCCGCTCCTCGGTCCCGGAGACTGGACTCTGTCAGCGACCGCGCCAACCACTCAAACCCTCGACTGCGGGGGCGACGCCAGTCCGGTGGTCAATCAAGTAGTAGTGGGCCAGGGCCAGAACTGTCAACTGGTGATCGCCTCTTCCTCGGCCGGGACGTCCACGTGGCAGCTCACACCCAACACCTAAAACGCATCGTCGCGCCGCTGCAGGGAACGGCGCTGGTCGTGTACTTCGCGCTGTTGCCCTACGTCGTAGTGACGAAGTGGCATCGCACGCAGCGACAGAACGACGGCACGCTGGTGCGAGCGCTGTTGATCGCTCTCGCGCTGTTTTGGGTCGCCTTCTTGTTCCAAGTCGTGCGCGACGTCTGGCGCCTTCGCCGCGGAGCGAGCGCGGGCACCGGCGGCAGCGCATGGTTGGCTGCGGGCATAGTCACCCTCATGGCATTTCTCATTCCCTCCTCGGCCGGTGCCGCAACGCACGCTGCCCCCGCGCCCCATTCATTTGTCGGCACCACTCTTTCGTCGCGTTCACCTTCAGCGCCGGTCAAGTCACCGTCTCATCTCCCCGACCCGCTGTCCACCATCGGTGCCATGCCACTCGCGCTCATGGCGAAACGCCGCAGCGACCTGATTCGTCAACACCAGTTCGTGGACGACAACTACGACGTCGAAGAGTCGATTGAACTCTTACGTTCGCTGGACCCGACACTGTTGGGCCAACTTCGTCAAATGATCGGTGAGCGCGTCGACGGTGTCATCGACGTACCGAACGACGTCGACGCGACAACACCGTCGAGCGAGTGTACGGATGCCTACGTCGCGTGCGCCTTGGCGCCGTCGCCCCATGGAACCTTGGTCAGTTTCGCGCGCGAAGGTGGCGTCCTGGCAATCCTCCCGACGTGGAGCAGTCGCGACGTCGTGGAAGCGACGGTGACCCTTCACAGCGGTCGACTGGTCTTCGCCGACAACGAAAATGAGTTACTGCGAGCTCTGGCGACGCGCAGTGTGCGAAACACGCTGGTGGTCTATCTCGGCGAACGTGCCGAGCTCGACGAAGAACTGGTGGCCTGTTCGATCACGGTGACGCCGTATCGCGAACAGCCAAGAGCGCTCCGCACTTCGTCGTGGTCGAACGTCGCCGCACAAAGTCATCATGGCGGCATCCGAGTCGAACTCCTGCGGGCCGAAGTCCACGTCGTCGGACTCTGCGAGCCGCTGACTCCGACACTGCGACGTCGCGGGGTCGAGATGCTCGCCTATTTGGCGATGCACCGCCACGAGCCGATTACCGGGGAACGACTCCGCACTCGGGTGCTGACCCATGCCGACATCGATGCGTCACTGCGAACCCTCGCCAATACCGCGAGCGTCGTGCGTCGAAGCGCCGGTTCCGATGACCAGGGACCTCGGTTGCACGCCGTCACCTCGTCCGGGCTCTACGTGACCCACGGCATCACAAGCGACGTGGAGATCTTTACGACATTGGTGGCGCGAGCGCGCGAACTGTCCAACGCCGAGGCCGCACCGCTCGCCCATCAGGCCTTGGCCATGGTGAAAGGCGAACCGCTCGCCAGCGCGCTGCGGGGCTTCGAGTGGTTCCTCGCCGAAGGCTTCAGCGCGCGTCTCTCGCGCGATGGTGAGTGGGCGGCGCTCGCCCTTCACCACGACGCACTCGAGAACGGTCGCTACGAATTGGCCTTTTGGGCCCTTCAACAGGGTCTACTGGTCGACCCGTTCAGCGACGTCTTGTTGGAGGCGAGTGCCCGGGTCCCGCGGCTACGCGAGTTTGGCCGCGATGGACGTGGCCTTGCGCAAGACAAGACCGTTGGCCCCGGCCGCGCTGTATCGATGAGTTGGTCGCTCAACGGCTTCAGTAATCAAGTCACCAAGTAGCTCACCGAAGGCCAACGGCGGATCGACGAAGAGGTGCTTTGACAGGGAGCCTGGAATCGTGTTGATCTCATTGACGAAGAGCTCGTCGTCGCTGGCCAAGAAGTCGACGCGCGCGACGCCGCGCACCGAGGCGACTTCGGCGATTCGTGTCGTGTGGCGTCGAACGGCGTCTGCTTGGGACGGTGGCATCACCGCGGGCAATTCGCGCGGTGCCGAGACCATCCCTTCACCGCCCACGTATTTGGCGCCGTAGTCCAAGATCTCGGCGTCGTCGCTTTGCCGAAGTGGTCGTTCGATCGCCGAAAGAGCAACCACCGGGTAGGTGCGTACTGCGATTTGGATATCGGAGAGGTCGGCGCGGTAGGGCTCGACGACGCAGCCCAGAGCGAAGTGCGTGTTCGTTTTGAGGAGCGCCTTCGCCGTCGCCAGATCGGCAACGACCTCGATGCCGATGGACGAACCGCCGAATCTCGGCTTCAAAATATACGGACCATCGAACGCAAGTGATGTCGTCGTCTGGTCCAGCAACGCTCGTGACAACGTGGGTAGTCCCTCCGCGGCCATAACCGCGCCGAATGACCACTTGTCCATGCCCAGGGCCGCGCCCGCGACGCTCGGTCCGGTGTAGTTGACACCCGCCAAGTCCAACGCGGCCTGCAAGGTACCGTCTTCACCCGGTCCGCCGTGGGTGGCGAGCACGACGGCTTCGAGTTCGATCGCACGGTCCTTACCCATACGTCCGGATCCGAAGAATCCACCCCGGTCGCCGAGACGCAGGCTGAGTTCACTCGATCCCTTGGGCAGACCTTCTAAGAACGCCTCGGCCTCAACTCCGCTTTGCACGTTGTAGAACGAGCCGGTCTTGGTCCAGTAAATACCGAAAGCGTCGCGGTTCGATCGCTCAAGTTCGTGCAGGGCGAGCAGCCCCGTCAGGATGGAAATATCGTGCTCCGGCGAGGGTCCGCCGAAAAGTACGCCGACGCTCACCGGATTCCTCGCTGCCAAGTCATGTGAGCATCAAGGGTAGTGGTCGGGCAGATCGTTGAGATACAAGACACCGTCGCCCGGCCCAAGGGCGGCACGCACCCAGGTGACCGCTTCGTCACGATTATTGAATCGACGAACAGGCCCTTCGAAACCCATCGTGAGGGGCACGGCGTTGGTGCGATTCACGATCACCAGTTCGGCTCCGATAAAGGCGACCTTTCTAGCCAGGGCGATGTTCTCGCCGTACTGCTCGCGGCCAAGTTCAACGAGTCCGGGCGTTACGACTACGCGTCGACCAGTGAGCGACAAGCTCGAGAGCACTTTGACTGCTGACGCGGCACTCGCGGGATTGGCGTTGAAGGTGTCATCGATCACTTCGACGCCCGACGCCGCTGTCACGACGTACGAGCGATTTTCGACCGCGCCGACTCGACGCAGTCGTTCGAGAATTTCATTCGGTTCGACCCCGAGTTCAAGAGCGGTAGCGATGGCACAGGCGAGGTTCGTCGGCTGCACCCCCATGATCGCCGGACCTGCGGCGAGCGTGACGCCGTCGACGTTCACATTCCAATTCGCGCCGTCGACGATCACTCGAACCGACGCCGATTCATTGACCGATCCGGCGCTTCGAACCCGCTTGCCCGACGCCGCCAGCTTCTCGGGCCAGCGCGCCAGCACCAAATCATCGATGTTGGCGACGACGACACTGGCGCGCTCGGTCACCTCGTACTTCGCTGCCTCGATGACCTCGATGCGTTTCATACGTTCTAGATGAACCGGTCCAATGGCCGTCACCACCGCGATGTCCGGAACGCACCACGAACACAGTGCTCGGATCTCGCCGGGAGCGTAGGTACCCATTTCGGCGACGAACACTCGCGTGCCGTCCGCCAGGTTCTCGTTGATGGCGCGAGAGAGTCCCGCGCGATTATTGAAACTGCGCGGCGTGACCACGACCCCGTCGTCGCCCATGAGTTGAGCCAAATGGTTCTTAGTCGACGTCTTGCCGTAGGAGCCGGTGATAGCGACGACCCGCGGGTGCACCTGGCGAAGCCGGGCGACGGCTTGGTCGACGAACTTCTTCGATCGATGTTCTTCGTAGGGTTTCAGAGCTCGTGTCGTGAGGTCGAGGATCACCGGCACCGCCCATACGACAACCGCAGCCGGGTACCACGGTCGAGACACTCGAAGTCCCAGTAGCGCGATCGCGAGCGACACGACGGTTGCCACCACCGCGATCGTGGTCAATCGTCGAGTCCACACCAGAGGGCTCGTACGACCCTTGATCGAGAGTCCCCACGGCGTGAGCAGCCCATAGAGCGCAGCGACGGCGACGATCCACGCTTCGTTCTTTACGAAAAGTGCCAGGACGAACGCGAAGATGAGCACGTGTGAGAGCGTGATGGGCCGACGCTCACCGCGTTCTGCTCTAGGCCTCAGACGGTCTTGCTCGTATCGGGAGGCTCCCTGGAAATCGTCTCGTGACGCCGCGCGTACCCCGACGTCGAACTGGGCGACGCGAACCTTCGACTTCGGAACGGTGGCGAGCGTCGGTGAAGACCAGCGACTCACGAAGCGAGCAATCGCACTCGCCTCGTAGTGCTCGCGCTGCAGGACCCGCAGCCACCGAAGCATCTGAGCGCCGTACGCCGCAGCGAGGACGACGGCGTAAACAATGTCCAGCGCGACGTTCACGCGGTCAGCTCCGCAACGACGTTGGCCAGTTCCGCTGGCGCGTCGGTCGGTACGAGGTGACCAACCCCTTGAATCGACTGGAGCGTGTGCATCGTGGTCAAACGAGCGCTGGCCCGCGTGGCGACGTCGAACGGAACTTCACGGTCCGCATCGCCCCAAAGAAGCGTCACCGGAACCTCGAGTCGCGAAAGCTCGGCTTCGTAACTCTCATTCACACTGATCACCAGCACGTCGCGCATGACGCCACTGGCATTCCGGTAGTCGCGCGAGCCGTACTTCTGGCGCGCCGCCTCCATTTTGGCGTCGCTGACAATTCGGTGCGAGTGGAGCCAACGAAGGACGCGATAGGCCCACGGCGACGACTTGGTCGAAGGACTTCGAAGGAGCGGCGCACCGGTCAACACCAACGCGCGCACCAGCTCGGGATGGTTCGCCGCCAGCACACAGGCAACCGTTCCCCCAAAGGAATGCCCGACCAGCACGAACGGACCGTCACCGATCTCTCGGAGCGTGGGCAGTACCAGTTCGGCGTAGGCACGCGCGCCGCCCGCCGTCGACGGAGCCGGTGAGCTACCGAATCCCGGGAGGTCCAAGGCCACCGAGGCAACACCCCTGAGCACCACGTCATTGGCGGCCGCGGCGAAATCCTGCCCGCGCCGTCCCCAGCCGTGCAGCCAGATGACTCGTACCTGGCCCTCGCCATAAGCCTCACCGAAAAGAGTTCCGTCGCCATAGGCACGCAGCACGTAATCAGGTTAGTTAGAAGGTGCGCGGCCCTCGATCACGTCACGCCGTACCGGTAGCGTCGTAGGGACCATGGATGAGACGACCTTCACGCGCGAACTACTTGTCGGGCTGACGCCCGAACAGCGTGAGGCCGTGATGTCGGCTTCTCGCCGATTGCTCGTACGCGCCACCGCCGGCTCCGGCAAGACGCACGTACTCGGGTTAAGAATCCAACGCCGAATCGCCGACGAAGAGGTCAGCGCCGATCAAGTCCTGGCGATGACCTTCACCCGAAAGGCCGGCGATGAGCTGCGCAAACGGCTCTTTCGCGCCGGGATTCGTGACGTGCGCGCGGGCACCTTCCACAAGATGGCGCTCAACATCGTGACGCAGTACCGCGAAGATCAGCACCTCAAAGCGTTGACGCTGGAGCCGAGCCGACGACGATTGGTCGCTGCCCTTGCCGTGCAGTTGCGAGAGAGCGGTGACCTGCGACTCGAGGAGTGGCAACTGCCCCGCGTCGAACAAGAAATCGGCTGGGCACTCTCGCAAGGCTTCAACGGCGCGTCCTACGCAAAAAACGTGCGCCGGCTCCGACGCGACGCTCCGCTGCCACCGGCGCAATTCGCCGAGGTGCTCGATCGCTACGTCGGCCTCTGTCGTTCGCGCGGCGTGCTCGACTTCGATCTCCTCCTGTCCGAAGCGATCGCTCTGTTGAGCGACGAACCAAATGTGCTCGCCTCGTTCCGACATCACACGAAGTCGCTCTACGTCGATGAGGCCCAAGACATGAATCCGTTGCAGTTCCAATTGCTTCGACAGATGGCCGGCGATGACCCCGATCTGTTCTGCGTCGGTGACCCCAATCAATCCATCTACGGATTCAACGGCGCCAACCCTCAGCTTCTGCAGGAGATCGTACGCACCTGGCCCGACACGCTGGTCTTGGACCTCACGCGCAACCATCGTTCGACTGCGCACGTCATTGAAGTGGCGAGCACACTGCTCGAAGACGGAGCCGCCGGCATCGTGCCCGCAAAGGACGACGGCGACGTCCCCATGGTGCGCGCCTATAACACCGACGCCGAAGAGGCCCAGCACGTGGCGACCTGGTTGGCGGCCAACCATCAACCGGGTACGACATGGCGCTCGATGGCGGTACTCGCGCGCACGAATGCGCAACTCGAAGTCGTCGCCGGTTTCCTCGACGCCGCCGGTATTCCCAACGAGCGACGCGGACCAGAACACTCTCCGGCCTCCGACCTTTTCGTGGCGCCGGACACATCGACGCGGCGGGGTGACGACGACGCCCGCGATGCGGTTGCACTCTCAACTATCCACCGAGCCAAAGGATTGGAGTTCAAGCACGTCGCGGCCATCGGGTGGGCCGAGGGACAGCTGCCCAACTACAACGCCACGACCACAGCCGAACTGGCCGAGGAACAACGTCTCGCGTACGTTGCGCTGAGTCGAGCCGAAGAGTCCGTGTTGATCACGTGGAGTCGAGGTCGCAATGATCCGCGCTACCCAGACCGCGCTCCGTCGAGATTCCTCGCGCCGATCGAAAGCACCATCGCCGCGATCGAAGCGCGTAATGCGCCCCTCACGGGTGACGCACGTCGAGCTCGTCTCGCCGCCATTCGTGCCGAGCTTGAATCGTCCGATGCCCTCGCACCGGTAGAGCCACCGAGGTCGTTGCGTTAAGGACCTCCGGTATGATTCGTTCGAGTAACGAGTCGGAGGTAGCGAATGACTGACGTGGTGAATCGATTCAGCGAAAACCAATCGGAGTTGGTCTTCAACCTTCCACCCAAATTCGACACCATTGAGGCCGAACGACGTCACCGCAAGGAACGCCTCGCCGGTGCCCTTCGTGTCTTCGGCAAGTTGGGATTCTCCGAAGGTGTCGCCGGGCACATCACGGCCCGCGACCCCGAACTGCTCGACCACTTCTGGGTCAATCCATTCGGCATGAATTTCCGGCACATCCGCGTCTCAGACTTGATCCTCGTCAATCACGAAGGCCAGGTGGTCGAAGGTAAGCGACCCGTCAACCGAGCAGCCTTCGTGATCCACGCAGCGGTGCACGCGGCCCGACCCGACGTGGTCGCCGCGGCGCACGCCCACTCGATCTACGGCAAGGCCTTCTCCTCGCTCGGACGTGAGCTTGACCCCATCACCCAAGACGCTTGCATCTTCTTCGAAGACCATGCCCTCGTGTCCCAGGGTGGCGGTCGCATTGTGTTGGACGAAGAGGGTGGTCGAATCCTGGCCAAGGGCCTCGGCGACTACAAGGCCGCCATTCACCAGAACCACGGACTCTTTACCGTGGGCGGTTCCGTCGACGAAGCGGCGTGGTGGTTCATCACGATGGAGCGGTCGTGCCAGGCGCAACTGTTGGCCGAAGCGGCTGGCACTCCCCTATTGGTGAACGCCGACGACGCGCGTTACACGCGTGAACAGACGGGCTATCCGCTCGCGGGTTGGTTCTCCTTCCAACCGCTGTGGGACGACATCGTAAAGACCGATCCCGAACTCTTCGATTAAATCGTCAGTTCAATCGCTCGACGATTCGATGATTCGATGACGCCTCTGAACGGTGCCCACGCGTTGCTCGCGACCCTGCGCGCGAACCACGTCACGACCTGCTTCGCCAATCCCGGTACCTCCGAGATGCACTTCGTCGCGGGACTCGATGAGTTCCCCGACGTTCGCGGCATCCTGTGCCTGTTCGAAGGTGTCGCCACCGGGGCGGCGGACGGGTACGCGCGCGTGACCAATTCACCAGCGGCCACCTTGTTGCATTTGGGACCGGGATTCGCGAACGGTTGGGCGAATCTCCACAATGCGCGGAGAGCACACGTGCCGATACTCAACATCGTCGGTGATCACGCGACCTACCACGCGCGCTACGACGCTCCCCTCCAGAGTGACATCGGTGCCCTCGCCTCGGCCCTGGATGGCTGGTACCGCACCACGATGGATAGTGACAACGTCGCGACCGACGCGGCCGACGCACTTCGAGCCGCCTACGGACCTCCCGGACGCATCGCCACCTTGATCCTCCCCGCTGACGTGTCTTGGAACGAGCTGTCGACGGTACCGCCCTCGTGGCCCGTCGTCCCGCGACCTTCGTTCACCGATCCCGACGAACTCGAAGTAGCCCGTGCCGTCCAGGCTCTTCGAACCAAGAGAACGGCGCTGCTGGTCGGCGGCACGGCCCTCGACGCTGTCCAGTTGCACCTCGCCGAACGTATCGCCGTCGCCACGTCGTCCAAGCTCATCGTCGAGACCTTCCCCGCCATCATGGACCGAGGTGCCGGGGTGGCCAGTCCTGAACGACTCATTTATGTCGCCGAGTTCGCGCTGGCCCAACTCAAAGACGTCGACGCATTGGTGACGATCGGAAGCCGCGATCCCGTGTCGTTCTTCGCGTACCCCAACGTGGCGAGCGTGCTTCGCCCATCTGAGTGCGAGCTCATCGACGTCGCGCCGCCGGGAACCGACACGCTGAGCGTCCTCCAATTGCTGGTCGACGCCCTGGGCGCGGCACCCATCACTGCACGTGCGGAAGAACCTCCTTCGGTCCCGATCGGAGCGCTCACGACGCATTCATTGGCCGCAGCCCTCGCGGCAACCCTGCCCGAAGACGTCATCGTGAGCGACGAGTCCAATACGGGTGGAGTGCACTTCTACGCAGCGGCCCGAACCTCACCTCGACACAAGTGGATGACGCTCACCGGCGGTGCCATCGGAATGGGGCTACCACTCGCACTCGGCGCCGCCGTCGGAACGGGGAGTCGAGTGCTCGCGCTCGAGGCCGATGGATCGATGATGTACACGCTCCAAGCGCTCTGGACCATGGCTCGAGAAAGTCTTGACGTGACCGTTGTCGCCCTCTCCAATCGAAGTTATGCCGTGTTGAATTTCGAGCGCCAACGCGTCGGCGTGATCGGTGAGGGATCGACCAGTCAGAGAATGCTCGAGATCGACAATCCCACCCTCGATCTCTGTGCACTCGCCACCGGTCAGGGTGTACCAAGCATGCGGGCCACTTCGGCCGACGAACTGGTAGCGGCGCTGCAACGTTCTTATTCGACACCCGGTCCGATGTTCATCGAAGCCGTGCTACCCAAGGGCCTTAGTTAGACGTCGAACTCACCGACGACGGGCGCGTGGTCCGAGGGCTTCTCGCCCTTTCGTTCGTCTCGGTCGACGTAGCTGGCGGACGCCTTGGCGAGCAACGCCTGGTCCACGAAGAGCAGGTCGATGCGCAGTCCCCAGCCTCGGTGGAACGAACCATTGCGATAGTCCCACCACGAAAAGCTCGGCTCGTCGGGATGGAGCGCTCGGGTGAGATCGGTCAGCCCCGTCGCTTCCAGTGCGCGCAACGCTTCGCGCTCCGGTTCGCTCACGTGAGTCGCGCCGACGAAAAGCGACGGGTCGTAACAGTCGAGGTCGGTCGGCGTCACGTTGAAGTCACCGCCCACGACGATGGACTGTCCGGTGTCGCGCGCGGCGACCATCTCGCGGAGCTTCTCGAGCCATTGGAGCTTGTAGACGTAGTGCGGGTTGTCGAGTGCGCGGCCGTTGGGTACGTAACAAGAGACCACGCGCAGGCCGCCGCACGTCGCGGCGATGATCCGCGCTTCGGGATCGTCGTCGCCGAATCCGCGCGCCACGTCGTCGATCCCGACCTTCGAGAGGATGGCCACACCATTCCACTGACCTTGGCCGTAGTGCGCGCTCTCGTAGCCGAGATCGGACAGTGCTTGAAATGGGAACTTGGTGTCGTTCTGTTTGGTCTCTTGAATCATGACGATGTCAGGACTGCGAGCGGCCAGCCACGTCTCGACGCGCCCCAGACGCGCCGTCAACGAATTGACGTTCCACGTCGCCACCCTCATGAGGCGTCCGCCAAGATGAACAGTAAGTCGGCCTCCGCCGCGATCTTGCCTCCGACGCTCGCGCGCCCATGGCCCTTGCCACCTCGGGCCGAGAGTTGCGTCATCTCACACTCAAGTTCGACGACGTCACCGGGCAGGACCTGTCGACGGAATCGAGCGTGCTCGACTCCGCCGAAGAGTGGCAGGCGTCCGGCGTACTTGGGATCGGAGAGCACCGCGACGGCGCCGCACTGGGCAAGCGATTCAAGTAGCAAGACACCGGGCGTGGTGGGTCGACCGGGAAAGTGACCTGGGAAAAACCACTCGTCGCCCGTCAACGTCCAGCGTCCGCTGGCGCGTACGCCGGGCTCGATGGAGGTCATCTCGTCGAGCAAAAGAAATGGTGGGCGGTGCGGCAGCCAGTCAGTGGGATTCAGAGAAAGCTCGCTCATAGAAGTGACAGTTCGGCGATCCTGCGTTCGGGGTCAACGTTGACGAGTCGAAACGTCCGTCGATCGCCGCGCTTCAGCACGTCACGGGCGCGCGCCGGTGCCGGATCGCCGAGTCCCGTGGTAGGTGCGTAGCACTCGATCGATTGACCGTTCTTCAGCATGACTTTGATCACGGCGCCGTGCGAGGTGAAGGCCGTGACCTCGCCCTCAACGCGCGAGCCGATCCGGTGAGCGCTTCGAAAGAGCGCGAAGTCCGCTTCCGGGTTCACGGGATGACGTCCCCGTCGAAGAGCGACGGCGGGGGCTGGCGCAGCTACTTCCGGGGCGCTCGACTTGGCAACCTTTTTTGGCTTCGGTGGTGCCTTGGCGACCTTCACCAACGCCTTCTTGGTCACCTTGGCAACCTTTTTTGGCGATTCGTCGACCTTGATCGCTTTCTTCGCCTTCCTCGGAACTTTCGCCGCCTTCACGGGTGCCTTCTTGGCTTTGACCGCCTTGACGGGCGTCAGCGTCGTGCCGATGGAGGGTTTCGCGCCGTCGGACAGGGTCACAGAAAGCTTCTTCACCGCTCGCGAAGTCTTCGTGTTTCGCACGGGCAGTCGCGGGGTGAAGACCCAACCGACTCCCTTGACCGGTTTGCCACCAATGAGTCGACCTTCGTCGAAGAGCCACGGATATTCGTCATGGAACTCTTGGAACGAGTCATTACTCAACACCACGCCCTTGATACGGTCGGCAATTTTCAAGATGAAGGCGTCGCCTCGACCAATCGCTCCGGCCGGCGGCGTCACGATCTCGCCGGCCAGCTCGGCGTCCTTGAAATGCGTGCGTTCGCCCGGCGCCACGCGGTGTTCGAAACTCGCGTCGGCCACCACGATCATCTCAGCGTTGGGGTGCTCTTCGATGAATGCTCGAACCGCTTCGTCGAGCTGCGCGAGGCTCGGCGTCACGCGACCTTCAGTGGCGAAATTCGAGCCATCGACGACGACCCGCAGACGTGAACGAGCAGGACTCACCCGAGGGCTCGTACCAAAAGGTCGGCCTGTTCGGCGTTGTGGATGAGACCGCTGCCCGTCGCCGGACTGGCCGATTCAGCGCGCGCCACGTGGCGCACGTTCATCCCGCGCAACTGCGAGTGCATCTGTAAGTGGACGAACGGCCAGGCCCCCATGTTCTCGGGTTCCTCTTGCAGCCACAGCACCTCGTCGAGATTCGGGTACCGCGCCAACGTCGCATCGATCGCCGCGCCCGGCCACGGATACAGCTGCTCCACTCGGATGACGGCCACGCTCGTCGCGCCGGTCTCGTCGCGACGACCGATCGCCTCGTGCGCGATCTTCCCCGACGCCAGTACCGCCCGAGTCACGAGAGCGGTGTCCGCAACGACGTCATCGATCACCGTGCGAAACGATCCCTGCTCGAACTCCGAAATGTTGGAACGTGTTTGCACCGCACGCAACATCGACTTCGGTGTAAAGACGATGAGCGGCGTCGGGTGAGCTCGAAGCACCTGAGATCGCAGCAAGTGGAAGTACTGCGCCGAGGTGGTCGGCTGGGCGACGCGGATGTTATTGCGCGCCGACAATGACAGGAAACGCTCGAGACGACCGCTCGAGTGCTCAGGTCCTTGTCCTTCGTAGCCGTGAGGTAGCAACATCACCAGGCTGGCCAACTGACCCCATTTGTCCTCGGCGGCGACTAAGAAGTTATCGATAATGATCTCTGCGCCGTTCATGAAGTCGCCGAACTGCGCCTCCCAGGCGACCAAGGTGTTCTGGGATTCGACGGAGTAGCCGTATTCGAATCCCAGCGCTGCGTACTCGCTCAGGAACGAATCACGCACCGTGAAGAATCCTTTCGAATCCAAACTCGCCAGCGGCACGAACTGGGCACCGTTGTTGTAATCGATCAAGGCGGCATGGCGTTGTGAGAACGTACCTCGACGAGAGTCCTGGCCGATGAGTCGGACGTTGGCACCGGACTTGACCAAAGAACCGATAGCCATGGCCTCGCCGAGTGACCAATCGATTTCGCCCGCCTCGAGCAGCACCTTGCGTTGGGCAAACTGGCGCTCAAGTTTCGGATGGATCGTGAAGCCCTCGGGCGCGCGCATCGTGGCGTCGGCGATTTCGATCAGCGTCGCGCGGTCGACGCCGGTCTCCGGTGCGGGAGCGTCGGCCGGCACCTCGACGAACGGCACACCATCGAGCTCGGGCACCGGCACCGTGCGCACTTCGTCGAGCACGCTTTGGAGGCGCTCGTTGAAATCGTTCAGGGCCGATTCGGCGTCGTCAATGGAGAGGTCACCTCGACGCACCAGCGTCTCGGTGTAAATCTTTCGCACCGAACGCATCTGGTCGATGATCTTGTACATCTGGGGCTGCGTGTAACTCGGGTCGTCACCTTCGTTATGTCCGAATCGGCGGTAACAGACGATGTCGAGCACGACGTCGCGCTGAAAAGTCCGGCGATAGTCGTAGGCGAGACGAGCGGCTCGCATACACGCCTCGGGGTCATCGCCGTTGACGTGGAAGATCGGCGCCTGGATCATCTTGGCCACGTCCGTGGGATAGACGCTCGAGCGCGCGGACTCCGGCGCGGTCGTGAAGCCGACTTGGTTGTTAATCACGATGTGGATCGCGCCACCGATGTGATAGCCGGAAAGTTGGCTCATGTTGAGCGTCTCGGCGACGACGCCTTGACCGGCGAAGGCAGCGTCGCCGTGAATCAGGAGCGCGAGGTACGGGAAGAAATCGTTCCTGTTATCGGTGTCGGTACCGTCGCCTGGTCGAAGAATAAGGTCTTGCTTCGCGCGCACGATCCCTTCCACGACCGGTGAGACCGCTTCAAGATGCGACGGATTCGACGCCATAGATACGTCGATCGACGCACCGCGCGGATTCTTGAACTCGCCGCGCGCGCCTTTGTGATATTTGACGTCGCCGCTGCCTTGGACACTCTCGGGGTCGAGGTTCCCCTCGAACTCCGAGAAGATGTCGCTGTAGGACTTGCCGACGACGTTGGCCAACACGTTGAGGCGGCCCCGGTGCGCCATGCCGATGACGGCTTCTTTGATTCCTTCGTCGGCCGCAACATCGAGGATCGTTTGCAAGGCGACGATGGTCGATTCCGCGCCTTCGAGGCCGAAACGCTTTTGGCCGACGTAACGAGAGTGCAAGAAGCGTTCGAATACTTCGGCCGAGTTGAGCGCTTCGAGGATGCGGTGCTGTTCGTCAACGGTCATCGCCCAGCTCACGCCTTCGACGCGGTCCTGGATCCAGCGCTTCTGTTCAGGATCCATGATGTGGCCGTACTCGATGCCCGTCGTTCGACAGTACGCCTCACGCAGAATCGACAAGATCTCATCCAGCGTTGCCTCGCTGCGCCCGGCGAGGCCGTCTACCACGAACGTGCGCTGCAAATCCCACATGGTGAGTCCGTAGTAGGCAATGTCGAGTTCGGCGTGCAGCGGCGGCGGATCACTGTGCAACGGGTCGAGATGTGCAGCCAAATGACCGCGCACTCGGTACATGTTGATCAATTCTTGGACCCGAATCTGCTTCAAGATGCGCTCGGCGTCACCGTCGTTGAGTGAGGGATTGCGATCCGGAGCCCAACGCGCTGGCTCATACGGGATGCCGAGTGACGCGAAGACTTCGTCGTAGAAATCGTGTTGACCGGTAAGGCATTCGGCAACGTATTTCAAGAACAGTCCGGATTCGGCCCCTTGGATGATGCGGTGGTCGTAGGTCGAGGTCAGGGTCAATACCTTGCCCACTCCTAGTTCCGCGAGAGCGCGCGGGTCGGCCGCTTCGAAGCCGGCTGGCCACCCGAGCGCACCGACTCCGAAGATCGCCCCTTGACCCGACATCAGTCGCGGCACTGACTGCACCGTCCCGAGTGTTCCAGGATTCGTGAGCGACACCGTGGCACCCACAAAGTCATCAGCACCGAAACTCGACGAGTGCACTTTTCGCACGAGGTCTTCGTAGGCCAACAAGAACGTGCGAAAATCCATCGTGTCGGCATCGCGAATCACCGGGACCAAGAGATTGCGCGAGCCATCCGGACGTTCGACGTCAACGGCCAAGCCGAGACCGACGTGTTCGTGGCGGCGGATTCCCGGCGTGCCCTTTTTGTCGACCGCTTCGACGAACGATGCGTTCATCGAGGGGATCTGGGCCAGACCTTTGATAATGGCGTAGGCGATGAAGTGAGTGAAGGAGACCTTGGCGCCGCTCGACCTCGACAACGAATTGTTAAGCGCTGCTCGATTGATCTCCAAAAGCCGAGCCGACACCGTACGAACGCTCGTAGCCGTGGGAACCGAGAGACTGGCTTCCATGTTGGCAACAATCCGCGCGGCGGCCCCACGAAGGGGCGTCGCGTCGGCGTCGTTTTCAGGTGCGACGGCATTGGTAGCCGGAGCGACGGTCGGAGGCGCGGACGTCGCGACGTTCGGCACGGTCGAGCGTTGGTAGTCCGCGAAAAACTCTCGCCAGCTCTCAGCCACCGAGTTGGGATCGGCCAGAAATCGGTCATACATGTCATCGACCAGCCATGCGTTGGGGCCGAACGAGCCCTTACTCGCGCGAGACGACGATGATTCGGGGGACGCAGTCACGGTCCCAGCCTAGGGGTCGAACATCAGTATTCCTGAGGTTGACCCGTGGTTTGACGGGTAGGTTCGCCTAGATGAGTTCCGCGTCCACTCCCCACGGACTGCACGCGGTCGCCACGTCACCGGTGCCGGGGCTCGCGGTCGCCGAACGACGAGTCGATCGACCCGAAGCCACGATTATTTGCATCCACGGCGGATTGGACCGTGGCGGATCGTTCGCCCGACTGGCGCGCCGAACGAATCGCTTCGACCTTGTCACCTACGACCGTCGCGGCTATCAAGGCTCGCGGTCCCTCGGCCCACTCGGACTGGCGAACCATATCGGTGACCTCCAGGCGCTCGCACGCCATGAAGAAGCCGGTCGGCCGATAATCCTCTTCGGTCACAGCTTCGGCGGGGTCGTGGCCTTCGGCGCCGCCATCGCTGACGCGACACTTTCGAAACTCGTCATCTCCTACGAGACACCACTGCCCTGGATCCTTCGTCGAAGCGGGACTGGCAATCCACTCGGCAACGATCCGGCACTCGAAGCCGAGCGATTCTTCCGTCGTGTGGTCTCGGACAGTGCGTGGGAGCGCCTAAGTGAGAAGGAACGTGAGGCTCGTCGACTCGACGGTCCGGCGCTCGTCGATGATCTCACCGCCGTACGCGGCTCCACGCCGCCGTTCGATATTGCGCAGCTACGAACACCCGCCGTGTACACGTATGGCGACATCCTGAACCCGGAGTTCTACCGATCGCTCAGCGCCAAACTTCATTCGCTGAACCCGATCATCACGAGTCGACAAGTAACCAATGCGGCACACGGCGCTCACCTGGCAGTCCCCGACCAGCTCGCGGCGCTGATCAGCGAGCTGTGGGACGATACATGCGCGTCGGCGTAACAGGATCGTCGGGCTTCATCGGTTCGACAGTCGTGGCGGCACTGGTCGAACGTGACGACCACGTGATCCGCTTCGTGCGTCCTGACACGCCGCGACAAGCGGGTGACGCGATTCGATGGGACCCGTCGCGTGGTCTGTTCGACGATGAGGACGTGCGTCGCGTCGGCGGCTTCGACGCGGTAATCAACCTCGCGGGCGCCGGCATCGCCGATCGCCGATGGACGCAGTCGCGTAAAGACGAGATTCGGCGATCGCGAACTGAGGCCACGTCATTGTTGGTGCGGCTCCTCAACGAATCGACCGGTACACCGTTCCTGGCGAGCGCCTCGGCGATAGGTATCTACGGATCTCGAGGTGACGAAGTACTCAATGAGTCCTCGGCGACGGGCGACGATTATCTGGCCGGCGTGTGTACCCAGTGGGAAGACGCCACGACGCCGTTGGAACAATCGGGTTCGACGGTCGCGCATCTTCGATCCGGCATCGTCATGTCTCGTCGAGGCGGCGCGTTCAAACGACAACTACCGATCTTCCGCTTCGGCCTGGGAGGTCCCTTAGGGAACGGACAACAGTGGATAAGTCCGATCTCATTGCGTGACGAAGTACGAGCCATCCTCTTTCTCCTCGACAACCGAAGTAGTGGTCCGTTCAATCTCGTTGCCCCCGTGCCGGTGAGGAATCGTGATTTCACCAAAGTGCTGGCGCGTCACTTGCATCGACCAGCTCGTCTGCGCGTACCGGCACGAGCGCTCAGTGTCGCATTAGGAGCCGAACTCGTTGAGGGTGCGGTCCTCGCGAGTCAACGAGTGATACCCGCAGCACTTCTCAACGCCGGCTTCAGTTTCGAGAATCCGGACATCGATTCGATCATCTCGTCCGCGCTTTCGTGACCATTGGCGCAGAAAGTCCGGCCAGTAAAGTGAAAAGACCCGTCAGTTGCGGGCGCCGTAACTATGGCCACCTCGGTGGCGCGGGCTGAAACCTTATGCACGTAGGACAATCGCTTCGCTTCGCCGTCGCTGGGCTGGTACTTGCCAGCGTCACTCTCACTAGTCCCTCGGCCCTCGCCTCGGTTCCCACCGGAGGATCAGGAACGATTGCCTACGCCGAGGCGCCAGGCGCCAACCCCAACTTCATCTTTCCGTTCATGGGATGCGCCTACTCGTCGGTCGACAACATCAATCAATTCCAGATGCTCATGTTCCGACCCTTGTACTGGTTTGGCCTGGGTGACTCCGCCGCGTTGGTCCCCTCGCTTTCGCTTGCCAATCGGCCACTCTTCTCACGGGGTGACCGGACCGTCACGATCACCATGAAGGGTTGGCGCTTCGCCGATGGTCAGATCGTGAACGCGCGCTCGGTCATGTTCTTCCTCAATATGTACAGGGCCGACCCGACGGCCTACTGCGGCTACAACGCCGGCTACGGAATCCCAGACCAAGTCCAGAGTGCGAAAGGTAGCGGCGACACCATACGAATCAACTTCACGACATCGGTCAATCCAAATTGGATCATCAACAACTACCTCTCCCAGATCACTCCCATGCCGGACGACTGGGACCTTTCGTCGGCTACGCGTATCGCGAAGTGTGCGACAGGAGTGTTCGGTGCTCCGGCGACGGACGCCGCGTGCAACGAGGTGCTGTCGTATTTGACGAAAGAAGGATCGGCGACGGCGACGTTCACGGGCGCTCTTTGGCAGGCCGGAGTCGATGGTCCGTGGCGCTTGAGCGCGTTCGGTCCCAATGGCAACGCCACCTTCGTACCGAACGGCAAGTATCAGGGTCCCCAAAAGGCTCGAGTTCGCTTCGTGAAGGAGATCGCCTACACCACGATCCAGGGCGAAGAGAGCGACCTGCTCAACAACAGTCTTACGATCGGTTACATCGATCCGAGCGTCCTGTCGAGCCCGGCCCCGTCGCCCGGAAGAGTCGGACCCAACTGGGTCCCTTTGGCGTCGCACTATGAGATCGTCAGCGGTTCGCCGTGGAGCTTCAACTACGCCGCGTTCAACTTCACCTCGTCGGACCCGAACGGCGCCGCAGTTGACCAGCTCTATATTCGTCAAGCGCTGCAGTACGCAGTCGACCAAAAAAGCATCATCGAGAACATTGATAAGGGCTACGGCTCGCCGATTCACAGTCCCCTCCCGCCGAGCACGCCGGGCACCCTCGCCAAACCAATTGCCAATCCATACCCGTTCAACTTCGCGGCCGCGCGTACGCTGCTGAGCGCGCACGGCTGGACCTTGATCAACAACGTGCAAACCTGCACTGATCCGGGCGACGGCGCCGGACAGTGCGGTGCGAACATCGCTCAGGGATATCAGCTCAGCTTCAACGTCGTGTGGGCCACCGGTTCGACGACGCTTGATGGGACGCTCTTGTCGGAGATCGACAACTGGGAGTCGCTGGGTATCCTGATCACGCACAGCACCGACACGTTCAACAACGTCGTCAGCGACTGCACCGGCGCCAAGCCTTACGAGATCTGCACGTGGGGCTACGGTTGGTCCTACTTCCCCAGCGACTATCCCTCAGGCGAAGCGTTGTTTCTTCCGGGTGGAGACTTCAACGTAGGCACCTACTCCAACCTTCAGATGTCCTCCTTGATCAGAGGCTCAATCTTTGGGACGTCGAATCTGAATGCGTACGCCAACTTCGCAGCCAAGCAACTGCCCGTCCTCTACCAACCCCAGTCCGATTCGATTATCGAGGTGGCGAGGACACTTCGAAGTACGGTCGGTCTCTCTCCGAACCCGCTGGGCAACTTCATGCCGGAGTACATGCACTACTAGCGCGCGGTCTCGAATCGCTGCGGTCACCGACTGCAAGAGCGGCGCCGGTGTGACGTTTGTGAGATGACTGTTCGTCGAGCGACGCCAGTCCAGTTTCGCCCTGCGACAATCTTCGTACGGGCCCAAACGACCAACAATCAGGAGTTTCAACGATTTATTGCGCGACCTCGCCGATTTGCCTTAATCACAACGAAATTCGACTACGAAAAAACTGACTTTTCGCCCGGGGTGCACATTCGCCACCTCATAAATGCGGATACAGTTGCCGGTAATCCATCTGTGATGGAACTACAAATCAAATGTGACCACTTTGGTGGTACTGGGAGGACATTAAATATGTATTTTGGACGCAAACTTCGACTAGCGGCAACGGTGGGTCTTTCGGCCTGCGCGTTATCGCTAGGTCTCATTGCTCCGACCGTGAGTGGCGCCAGCGCCCCTGCAGCTTCTGGAACTCTAACTTTTGCAGAGGGTGCAACCGCGAATCCGAACTGGATCTTCCCTTATGAGTCGTGTCAGTACTGCTCGGTTGACAACATCAACCAATTCCAGGACGAGATGTTCCGACCTCTCTACTGGTTCGGCCTCGGTGACACTGTCACCCTCGTACCTTCACTCTCGTTGGCGGCCGTTCCCAAGTATTCAAACGGCAACAAGAGGGTGACCATCAATTTGAAGGGCTGGAAGTTCTCGGACGGTCAAACCGTCAACGCCCAGTCAGTCATGTTCTTCTTGAACATGTACAAGGCGATTCCGTCGGACTTCTGGGGCTACAACCCGGGCTACGGCATCCCCGACCAGGTCACCAGTGTCACCCATACGGCGATGTCGGTCTCCATTAACTTCAAGACCGTCGTCAACCCACTGTGGATCACGAACAACTACCTCGACCAGATCACGCCATTCCCGGACTCATGGGACGTGACCAATGCGGCCGGCGCGAAGACCACGTGTGCCACGGGCGCCTACGGCGGTGCTGCGACCAAGGTCGCCTGCACCAACGTCTACAACTACCTGAACAACCTCTCGAGCCAGACCACCAGCTACACCGGCAAGCTCTGGCAGAGTGGTGACACCGGTCCGTGGAAGTTGACCTCATTCGACAACTTGGGCAACCTGACGTTCCAGCCGAACCCGCACTACTCCGGTCCGGTAAAGCCGACGATCAAGTACGTGAAGGAAATCGCCTACACGACGACCCAGGCTGAAGAGAACGACCTGCAGGCTGGCAAGATCGACCTCGGCTACGTTGACCCGGGTGTCCTCACCTCGCCGGCGCCCTCGCCCGGAAAAGTAGGACCCAACTGGGGCAACATTGCGTCGCGCTACAACCTCGCGACGGGCATCATCTGGGGCTTCAACTACATGCCGTACAACTTCGCCTCGAACGACCCGAAGGCCGAACTGGTGAACCAGTTGTACATCCGCCAAGCGTTGCAAGACGCAACCGACCAGGCCGGCGTCGTTAAGAACGTCTTCAAGGGTTACGGCTTCCCGTCCATTGCACCGCTGCCGGCGATCGTCCCTGCGGCACTCGGCAAGGCGCCTGCGGACCCGTATCCGTTCAACCTGACGGCGGCGAAGGCTCTGCTGACCTCGCACGGTTGGACCATGAGCGGCAACGTGATGACGTGCACCAGTCCGGGCACCGGCGCGACCAACTGTGGCGCTGGCATCGCGTCGGGTGAAGCACTGAGCATGAAGATGGTCTACGCGAGCGGCTCACCGGCTTTGACCCAAGAGGTCACCGCCGAAGTCGCTGACTGGGCTCAGATCGGCATTCAGATGGGTACGGGCACCGAAGGCTTCAACGCCGTAATCGGTGACTGCGCCGGCAGCACGTACTCGCTCTGCTTCTGGGGCGGCGGCTGGACCTTCGTTCCGAACTACGACCCGACCGGTGAGACACTCTTCGCCGTCGGTGGTGGTTTCAACGTCGGCGACTACAACAGCCCGACCATGACGGCCGACATTCACGCGACCGACTTCGGTCACTCGAACCTGACCGCCTACGCGGCGTACGCGGCTCAGAACCTGCCGGTTCTGTACCAGCCGGAAGGCACGCCAACGGGTGAGATCATCAAGACACTGAAGAGCAAGATTGGTTTCGCTGGAAGCCCAATCCTGAACTTCATGCCGGAGTACTACCACTGGTAGAAGAATCATTTGGATCGTAAAGTCCATTAAAAAAGGGCCTCCGCAAGGGGGCCCTTTTTTAATGGCTTAGAGGCTCTCAGCGTCGCCTCTGCCAGCGCGCTGACAAGGAATCATTGGTAGCGCGCTGTTAGACTTCCCCTCGTGTTCGCGTACGTCATTCGACGAATCATTCAGTCATTCTTCGTCCTCATGATTGTCATGCTCTTCACATTTAGCTTGCCTTACTTTCAAGTACATGGCATCATCGCACCGGCCTATACCGTGCTCGGCACGAAGGCGTCGCCGTACAACGTGGCGATATGGGCCAAGCAGCACGGCATGGATGCGACGTATTTCCACCGATTCTGGACCTACGCCACCCAGGTCCTCTTCCACTTCAACTTGGGCCGTTCGTATAAAGAGAACTCCTCGGTCTGGGGCATCATCAGCCTTTACGTACCGCGCACGATCTGGCTGGCCGTGTCCTCGCTGGTCTTGACCACGATCATCGCGGTCCCCTTGGGGATCTACCAGGCTTCTCGTCGCAACACCGTGGGTGACTACACCGCCACGGGCGTTGCCTTCGTCTTGTACGCCATGCCGAACTTTCTTCTCGCGATGCTCTTGCTCGACGCGTTCAGCTTCCACTGGCCGCACCTACCCAACTCACCACCTCAGGGTGTCCAGGCCTGGGCGATCTTCACGGACCCCAAAGGATTCATCCTTCCGGTGGCCGCACTGACGATGCTCTCGGTGGCCGGACTCAGTCGATACATGCGTGGCACGGTTCTCGAGGTTCTGGTGCAGGATTATGTTCGCACCGCGAAGGCCAAGGGATGCAGCGGACGTCGAACTCTTTTCAAGCACGCGTTCCGCAACGCCTTGGGACCGATCATCGTGCTCTTGGGCCTCTCCATCCCCGCACTGTTGGGTGGCGCACTGATTATCGAGAGCGTCTTCAACTACGAGGGCTTAGGTATCCAAACCGTGTTCGCAGCGACGAACCTCGACCTACCGACGGTCCTTGGTATCACTCTTCTCGTTGCGATATTGACGCTCGCCGGCAACCTCTTGGCTGACGTGGCCCTCGGCCTCGTCAATCCGCGAATTCGAATTGAAGGTAACAGCCGGTGACCGACCTCACTGAACGCGAACGTGAGCCCGTTGTGCTGCTTGAGGCTCCTGACATTCCAATCAACCTGAATCTGGATGAACAGATTGTCCCGATGTGGCGTCAGCGCCTACGCATCTTCGTGCACAACAAGCTCGCGGTCGCGTCGGTCCTTTTCTTGTTGATCACCATTGGTGCGTGTTTCCTCGTACCGATATTCCACCCAACAAACCAGACCGACCAGGCCCTCACCTTCGGCCAGGCGTGGAACCAGGCCCCTTCATGGCACCACTGGCTCGGTACCGACAGTGGCGGCTTCGACGAGTTGGGACGAATCTTCTTTGGCGGCGAATACTCACTGACGCTGGGCTTTTTCGCCGGATTCATCACGATCGTTGTGGGCACCACCTACGGCATGATTTCGGGCTTCGCCGGCGGCGTGACCGACACCATCATGATGCGTATCATCGACGCCTTCCTCTCGATCCCCTACATCTTCCTCTTGATCACCCTGATCTCGATCTTCAACCGTTCTACGGTCTTTCTCATCTGCATCATTGGCTTCACCCTGTGGTGGGGTAACGCCCGCATCATTCGAGGTGACGCCCTGCTCATCCGTAACCTTGAATACTCACAGGCCGCCACGGCTATGGGAGCGCGTCGGTGGCACATCATTCGCCGCCACGTCTTCCCGAACTCCATCAGCAACATCGTGACGGTGGCGACGTTCTCGATCGCCGACGCCATCTTGTTCCTCTCGGCGTTGGGGTTCCTGGGACTTGGTATCCAGGCGCCACCCACGGACTGGGGGACGATGCTTCAAGCTGGCACGTCCCAGATTCAAAACGGCTTCTGGTGGGAGATCTACCCCCTGGCGCTGATCTTCATCCTGGTGGTGGTGTCGATCAATTACATCGGAGACGCTCTACGCGACTGCTTCGAAGTGCGTCTTCTCGAGCGTTAATCGTAGTTCGCTGGGCCACCAGGCCAGCGCGGAGTGCTTACTGCGCAACCTTGGCGGCAATTGAGACCGGGGTCTGCAACGGGAAGTGACAGGCGGCCTGTTGGCTCGGTCCGAAGTCGCGGAGTAATGGCTCTTCGTTCGCGCAGATGTCTTGGGCGTACTCGCAACGAGTTCGAAAGCGACAGCCCGACGGTGGATTGACCGCCGACGGTAGTTCGCCGGTGACCTGCTTGCCGTGACGTGCGCGCGCCTCGACCGGGTCCGGCACCGGTACCGCGTTGAGCAGACCCTGCGTGTAGGGGTGGGCCGCGTGCCGAAAGACCGACTCGGCATCGCCAATCTCAACGATCTTGCCGAGGTACATGACGCCGATGGTGTCGGCCATGTAATAGACGACCGCGAGGTCGTGGCTGACCATGATGTAGGACAAGTTGTGCTCGCGCTGCAACTCCTTCATCAAGTTGAGGATCTGCGCCTGAATCGAGACGTCCAACGCCGATACGGGCTCGTCGGCGACGATGAGACGCGGGTTCAGGGCGAGGGCTCGAGCAAGGCCGATTCGCTGACGCTGGCCCCCGGAGAATTCGTGAGGGTAGCGGTCTGCAGCGAGCGGTTCCAGTCCGACCGCCAAGAGCAGTTCGCGCACTCGGGCCCGTCGCTGGGCCTTGGTGCCATCACCTTGCACCAACAGTGGTTCGCCGAGAATCTCGGATACCTTCATCCGCGGATTGAGCGACGAGTAGGGGTCCTGGAACATCATCTGGCGCTCGCGTCGTTCCGCTCGCGTGGGTTTGTGTTTATGCGACGATACGACCTTGCCGTCAAAGATGACCGCCCCCGCCGTCGGTGACTCTAATCCCACGACCATTCGCCCAATGGTCGTTTTCCCGCAACCGGACTCGCCCACGAGGCCGAAGGTCTCACCCTCGTTGATGGCAAAGGTCACGTTGGAGACCGCATGGATCGCCCCGACCTTGTGACGAATGAGTCCCGCTTTCACGGCGAACTCCTTCGTAAGACCTTCGACGCGGAGCAACTCGTTGGCTTGGGCTTTCGCCGCGACCTCGGCGCGGGTCTCGGTTCGGACCACCACAGGTCGGGGACCGTCCACAGGGTGGAAGCACGCGAACACGTGGTCCTCAGGTCCAGTCAGTTCCGGCTCGATCTCGCGGCACTTATCGGTCGCGTATTGACACCGAGGCGCGAAGCGACACGCGACGATCTCTTTCGAGAGGTCCGGTGGCAGGCCAGCGATCGAGGCCAGCTCGTGCTTGGTGGCGTTCTCGAGGTTGGGCATGGAGGCCAACAGCGCTTGTGAGTAAGGGTGGCGCATCGACCGAAAGAGATTGACGGTCGTGGCCTCTTCGGCCTTCTTCCCGCCGTACATGACGACGACTCGGTCAGCGCGGCCCGCGATGACGCCCATGTCGTGGGTGATGAGCAGCACGCCCATGCGCAGGTCCTTGCGAAGCGTGTCGATGATGTCGAGAATCTGGGCCTGGATCGTGACGTCGAGGGCGGTCGTAGGTTCGTCGGCGATCAGTAGTTTCGGCGAGCAGACGAGGCCCATGGCGATTATGACGCGCTGACGCAGGCCACCGGAGAGTTCGAAGGGATACTGATCCAGCCGTTCAGCCGGACGGGGCATCTCGACCATGTCGAGGACCTCTAAGGCACGCTTGCGCGCCTCTTCGTCGGTCGCGTCGTTATGGATTCGCAGTCCTTCGCCGATCTGGCGTCCGATCTTCATGGTGGGATTGAGCGAGCTCATCGGGTCCTGGGGTATTAGGGCCACGGTCTGACCACGCTGCGTCTGCATCTCCTTCTCGCTCAAAGACGAGAGATCGACACCTTCGAGTTCGACCTTGCCCGCGGTGATACGGCCATTACCAGGCAAAAGGCGCATAACCGCCAAGCCCGTGGTGGTCTTGCCGCAGCCCGACTCCCCGACGAGGCCGACACATTCGCCGTGGCCGATGTCGAAGGAGAAGTTGTCAACTGCGGTGACGAATGACTTCCGAGTGGAAAATTTGACCTGAAGATTTTTTACTGAGAGCAACGACGGCATGGTCTTCAATCATAACCGTCAGGGCAATTCTCAACGGGGCGCAGCAAGCTTCGCCAGGCCTTAGAAAGTACGGTTATTCGACGGCCAAATCGGGGAGTTGCCACGAATGTCGGTGATGGACCGTCTGGCCCAATCGGCGAATCGCGTCCAGGTGCGCCTTCGCCCCGTAACCCTTGTTGCTCGACCACCCGTACTCGACGAAGTCCTCGTGCAAATCGACCATCACTCGGTCTCGGTGGACCTTGGCCATCACCGACGCGGCTGCGATCGACGCGCAACGCTGGTCGCCCCTCACCAACGTCGTCACTGTCATCGTTTGATACGTCAGGGCGGGCGCCTGTTCGATGCCGAAGCGCACGTCCTGTGGAGCGCGCAAGAGATTGAACGAACCGTCGATGAGAGCCACGCTCGGGCGAACCGAGAGCGCGTCGAGCGCTCGCGTGGCACAGACGGCCAGCGCGAGTCGAAGTCCCCACGCGTCGATCTCATCAGCGCTCACCGATCCGAGGGACCAATCCGCGGCCCAAAGCTCGATCGGACCGACCAAGGCATCACGCTGAAGTGCCGTCAACAGTTTCGAGTCGTTCAACGTTTCGGGCGGCGGTGACGTCGACGTCAACACGACCGCGCCAAGGACCATCGGTCCGGCGAGTGCACCGCGTCCGACTTCATCGATGCCGACGACGATCTCACCGCGATCGAGCAGTGCTCGCTCGTGGACGAGTAAGTCCGATTGCAACGTCGTCACGACTCAACAGTACCGAAGGGCCATTCACATACAATGCACATTCGTGAACGACGCCTTCGTTATTCCGCTGAAACGATTCGACCTCGCCAAGGAGCGACTCCGCGTCGACAACGCCCACGCGGTCACAGAACTGGCAGAGCAGCTCGCCACCGGGGTCATCGTGAGTTGCCGACCCCGACACACGATCGTCCTGAGCGAAAGCGACGAAATCACGCAATTCGCTTCCGCGCTCGATTGTGAGGTAGTGCGCTCTGACGCGAGAGACCTCAACGGTGCCATTCAGGGGGCCTACGGGGCCCTCCAGAGCCGATTTGATCGCCTTATCATCGTCCACGGCGACCTCGCGCATCCCGAAGGACTCGGAACGTTCAATCCGGGTGACGGCATCACGATCGTCACCGATCATCGTGGACTCGGTACGAACGTCATGGCGATACCAACGGGCCTCGACTTCCACTTCACCTACGGCGTCGATTCCGCACTCCTCCATCAACGAGAAGCTGAACGACTTGGCTGTCCTCTCACCGTGGTCACCGATAGTCCCTGGCGCTACGACGTCGACGAACCCGGCGATCTGGAGCGTTAACGGCATTCGAGGGGGGCCAACGGCCCCCCTCGAATCACAAATCCCTGATGGGATTGGACTACTTCTTAGCGGCAGCCCTCTTGGCAGGACGCTTCGCGGCCTTCTTCGCAGCAGGACGCTTCTTCGCGGCCTTCTTCGCAGCTGGACGCTTCTTAGCAGCCTTCTTTGCAGGGGCCCTCTTCTTCGCAGCTGGACGCTTCGCGGCCTTCTTCGCTGCTGGACGCTTCTTAGCGGCGGCCTTCTTTGCAGGGGCCTTCTTCTTTGCTGCAGGTCGCTTCGCGGCCTTCTTCGCTGGAGCCTTTTTGGCTACAGCCTTCTTCTTCGCGGCTGGTGCCACTTTCCCTCCTTGGGACTCAACGTTGAATCAATTTGGGACCTCGAGTGCACCACCGTGGTGATCTCGATATCGGTACCGCATTGATAAACGTGTACTCGCTCATGTACCACCCAACTTCACAGCTGTACGGCGACTGATCGCAGTGCACGGCCCAACGCGGAAAAGCGTTTCGCAAAACCGTCACGCGGACGTTTCACTCAACGTTCACCTCCTCCGCAGAAGGACAACTAAAAGTTCACTCGCTTTACACACCAATGTCAAGCATTTCGAAGTTTTTCTGCGACAGATGTTTTTCGTGCACAACGACGTCGGAATTTATTTAGGACGAGGTGATCGTGGTGATGCATCGAGTGGTGATGAACGTTCGACACTCGTGCTCGGTCCGAGTCGCAGTGGAAAAACATCATCGATAGTCGTTCCGAATCTCCTGATCACCAATCGTTCTTGCGTAGTGACGTCAACGAAGAACGATGTGGTGTCGTTGATGTCGAATAGTCGTCGAGAGGGTGCAACGTTGCTCTTTGATCCATCGGGAACAGTGCGCACACCACCTGGAGTGCATCGAATTGGTTACTCACCGATTCGACAAAGTTTTTCTTGGGACGGCGCAATTCTTGCCTCGCGCAGTCTTATTGACATCGCGCGACGCGGTCGTGGCGATCGAAGTGACGATCACTGGACGGAACGTGCGGGTGCACTCGTCGCACCGTTGTTGCACGCAACCGCTCTTCGCAACGAGTCGTTGGGACAACTCGCCTCACGCGTCGACGAACGACGTTGCGACGACATCGCACACGATCTCACCGAACGATACGGAGAACATCACCCATCGGTCTCACTTCTACGAGGAGTGCTCGCCACCGAGGACCGCGAACGTTCGAGTATTTGGTCCACCACTTCGGGCCTCTTCGCCGGCGTGCGCACCGACGCCGCGAGAACCTCCTCGCGCGAGGCGCCACTCGACCTCGACGCGTTTCTGAGCGGTCCGCACCAACTCCACATCGTGGCGCCCAGCCGCCACCAAGCCGTCACGATCCCGTTGGTCGTCGGCCTGATCGAAGAGCTCGTCCACGCCACCTACGACCGACACGAACAAGGCGCCCGGCTCCTCCTGGCGCTGGATGAACTTGCCAACGTCGCCCCATTACCCCGCCTGGCCAGCATCGTTTCAGAGGGCGGGGGCCAGGGAGTACTCACCCTGGCGTGCCTCCAGGACCTTTCCCAGGCGCGCAGCCGGTGGGGCACCTCGGCCGATGGATTCCTGTCGCTCTTCCCTACTACCGTCGTCCTGCCCGGGATTGCCGATCGACCCACCCTCGAGATGCTGCGCAGCCTCGCCGGTCGTTCGCTCTACGAAACGCCCACTCTCCAGTTCAGTCGCAAAGGGAAGCGCTCCGGTCGCTCGACCAGTTGGGTCGAGCGCGACCGCGCCTCGATGAGCGACCTCGCCCACGGACGGCCCGGCTTTGCCATGGGCCTGGACCCGAACAAGCAGATGAAGTGGATTGAGTTGACCCCCGTGCACTCGCATGACAGATTTCGCGGTCACCTGGAGCGTTCGGTGCGCGAGCGCGACTCATCGCGCGAACGTTGACGCCACCGCTCTAGGTCCAAGGTCGCGAGTGGTCGTGCCCCGCGTTCGTGAACCCGCGCAATCATCCTCGCCTCTCGGACACTGATTGACGGTTCACGCACTCCCCTCGCTCCGTTAAGTTGCGGATACAGCGAATCAACGGCGTGCGTCACGCCCGCAGAACTTTGACCGAATTTCGCCGCGTTGGACCACGCCGTGATCACGTGTCGTCGTGCGACATCCGGTCGACCTTCAAACGCCCCGGCAAAAGCGTGTTCGTCGAGTGTCGAACGGTCTCGCGAGGGCGGATCGATCGCGCCGAGAGCATCGAATCGAGAACGGTCTTCACTCCAATGGTCCAACGCGTCACGACGTCGCCACTGCAACTTCTCACCTCGATCTGCGTGATGACCGCCCCAGAGAGCTCGGTAGCCCTCGTCGAGGCCAACGACGTGCTCCACTCCTTCGAAGGAACGCCACGCCGTCCACGGCGTTCGCTCGCCCAGTTCGTGACGCAGCGACGTTCGATAGAGAGCGTCGGCGGCCACGAGGTGCGCGAAGAGGCCTCGGCTGTCGAGCACCGTGCGCGAAGCTTCGGGCAGCGCGCCGACCAGAACATGATCGTGCAGATGCGGCTCACCGTGTCGATTCACGCCGTGCGTGAATCCCACGATGCCGGTCCATCGTCCCGCATGGTCGCGGTCCTCTCCCCCGCGCCGGTCACGAACGGCGAGCGCGTGCTGCTCGAGATAGTCCAGGGCCGACGCCACCGACGCACGATGTGCCGCGACTACGCCCGGCCCGTGTTCGGCATCGACCGCCAACAGAATTGACGTTGGTCGTGGTGCGGCGACAATGATGTCGTAACCGAGGACTGACGATCGGTCCGATGTGCGAAGCACTTCAGCGACGGAGCGCGGATCGCTCACGTCGCCGCTTCCTCGAAGCCACCAACCGGCTTCACCGTCGCGCAGGCCCTCGATCTCCAAAGCCCGATCGTTGGTGAAGTAGCTGACGTCATTCGAACGACGCGGTATGACTCGAATCATTGGACACCTCGGTGCCCAACGGTCGCTACAGCGAGGCGGCGATCCTCTTCGCGAGATCGTGGCCGGCCCGGGAGAACTTGGGTGTCGCCACTACGGCGCCCTCACCGGCGCGCAGCATGAGCTGATCGAGGAATGGCTCGTTGCTGACGCGGAACTTGACCGCATGGCGCCCGTCCTCGAGCGACAGCCATTGGGCATTCGGGAGGGGCTCGAAGAGCCAACGCAGGCCAGGTTCGATCACGACGACGACCTCGTCGCCCTCGTCGCCGACCTGGGTCAGCCAGTTGACGACGGTGTCGGGCTCTCGTTCTTCAGTCGCGTCGGAGGTGGCGACCACGGCATTGATCCGGTCGACTCGGAATGTACGCCACGATTCGCGCGTCAGGCAGTACGCCCGGACGTAGGTGTGACCATTGAGGACCTTTATTTCGCGCGGTTCGATCGAACGAGTTCGCGCCTCGTCGGCCGTCGCGGCGGTGTAGAGAATCTTTATCTGCTGGTGATTCTCGACGGCCGCCGAGACGTCGTCGAGCATCGTTTCGTTGGTCGCCATCTCCACTTGGACGTAGGAGCTCGTGGCGCCTTCGATCTTCTCGATCGCCGACAGGATCGCGGTGTCGTGATAGACGCGCGAGGCCTCTCGCAAGGCGATGTTGAGCTCGAAAAGGTCACGCCACATGAATGGCGAGGGCTCTTCGGCCCCTTCCGGCAGGTCGCTGAAATCGGCCCGATAGGTCGAGTCATCATGGGCCTCGTCGTCCCAGTCGTCGCACTCTTTGAGGACATGGGCGGGAAACGCACCGGTACCGTCGGTCGATCCGGCCATGGGTTCGAGCGCCACCAACCGGTCCATGATCAAGCGCACGTGGTCCTCATCCAGGGAGAACCGTTTCGCGAGTTCACTGATGCGGAGCCCGTCCTCAGCGAGGTAGACGGCGTGAAGGAGTTGCAGTGTTTGGCCGAGCACGTCATTGGTGGCCGGACCCGTGAATTTCATGTCGTCGGGTAAAGGTGCCTTGCCACGGTTCACGCCTTTTAACCAATCGGCGAGATCGGCCTTCAAGGACTTGGGCGATTGCAATCGGAGACGATCGGCACCCTCTACGACAAAACGAAGCGCGTCTCGGGGACTGTCAAAACTGAGCCCGACCTCGACCTTGCCGTCCTTCTTGCTGGCGGCGAGCGATCCCCGATACTGGCGTACCAAGAGGTCGGCGTAGTTTTCGTTGGTCGTGACCACCACGTCGATGGGAGTCGGTGACCTCGAAAACTGCGGGCGCCACGCCCGCGCGACCTCGACGGCGTTCTTGTCGTGCTCGAACGTATCTGGCAACACGACCGGCATCGAGGTGATTCGGCTGAACCGGTAGCCCTTTATCTCTTCGGTGCCCTTCACTCGAGCGATCAGATACGTCACGCCGTTGAACACGTCAATGAGCAACGGTTCCACCATTCGAGGTTTGTTCGCGCCGGACTGGTAGTCAAAGGCGATCGCGCGGTGCAGATTCAGCGCGCGCATCACCGGCGTGTAGTACATCGAGGACTCGAGACCACCATCGCCGGCCGGCACCTCGTTGAAGACACTGAACGCTCCCGAGGCGCCGAATCCGCAAAAGCGCAGCGCCAGACGGACCACTCGCTCTTCGTCGGGCGTGAAGTAGATCAGCGGCGCGTAACCACTCGAGGGATCGATACGGTATCCCACGGCGCCGTCGGCCTTGTTGTCGGTTTCGATCTCGAATCCCAACTCGCGAATTCGAGCCTTGTCGCGCTCGAACTTTTGGCGCACGGCCCCTTCGTTGCCCTCGTAGGCGGGGATCTTCCTCGGACCCTTGGCCGACACGGGGAACTCGTCGATCTTCAACTCGCGCACAATCTCTTCTTGGGTCAGCGAGCCGTACTGCCAGGCTCGCTGCAACAACAAGACGAGGGCGATCAAGCGCTCCCGGGACTGCTCGACTCCTCCACGGATACTGCTCATCGATCTCCCGTCACAATTCCACTTACGAAGTTAGCGGCATAGGACGCCATACTGAACTTCGAAACCTCGTGCCCAGTTCCTCTCAAGAAACCACGGATCAGAATCGCAAACTCACTCCGGTGCGTGGCAGACGGCCTCGACGTTGTTGCCGTCGGGATCGCGCACGAACGCGCCGTAATAGTTGTCGTGATACTCGGTCCAGACGCGCGGCTCATGCAAAACCTCGGCGCCCGCGGCCGTGGCCGCGTCATAGAAGGCACGCACCGCGTCGCGATTCGGTGCGCTAAACGCTAAGTGTGACTCGCGAAAGCCCTCGCCGGTCGTCTTCTCGCCGATCCAGAAATCAGGCGTCGGTGGCGTGCCGAAGCCGATGACCTCGCCGAAATCCATGACGCGCGATCCGCCGAGAGGAGCAAGTACGGCGTCGTAAAAGGCCGCGCTCTTGGCAACGTCAGAACACTGAATGGAGACGTGATCGATCATGCAGCCATACTGCCACAGCGACGAATCCGGTTCTCCGAGACTGTCACCTTCAATTCGAAATCCGAGTACCTTGACGTTGTGGAGTCACCACCAGAGCGCAACGGCGACGGACCAGAAACACCGATCGAGGCATTCCTCGAGCAGCCCGCGTACCACGCCGAAGAAGACTCAGCGGAAATAGATCAAACGCCCGCACCCCTTTACGACTTCGAAGGAAGTCGTTGGCAGCGGTTCCGTCTTAGATTCTCACACTTCATGTTCGAAAAGGAGCCGAGTGAGTACTCGTCAATAGCTCCTCGAACGCCTGACGGAAAGCGGACAAAACTTTTCTTCTTCAACGGAAACGGGCGCGGTCGCTAGCTGATCGCTTCGGACGTTATAACTGGAGGTCGCCCGGGTCTAAGGGAACGTCGACCGCGTGTTCTCGAAGGGCTTCAAGGGGAACGATCTCCAGCGCGCGCTCGTTCGTCGAGGCGAGCACGACGAAGGCCGCCGCCCCATCGCGGTGCGCTCGAAGCCAGTTCGCCGCGGTGACACACCACCGGTCACCAGGAACCAATCCGGGAAATCCGTACTGGGGCATCGGCGTGCTCAAATCGTTACCGATGCGCCGTTGGTGTTCCAGGAATTCAGCGGTGACGACCGCACAAATCGTGTGGCTTCCGATGTCCTCCGAACCCGACGTACAACACCCGTCACGGTAGAAGCCCGTGACCGGATCGGTTCCGCACATTTCTAAGGTGCCGCCCAGTACGTTTCGCTCGGCCATCAGACAAGCGTCTCCGGCACTCGTGGTGAGAGATACCGGCTCACGATGTGAGGTATCAGGACTCTGAATCGAGCGACGGCGAGTTCGCGATGGCGTCTTCGCGTCGCCACGTCCCCGATCGTCCACCCGACTTTTCCCATATCGCGATGTCCTCGATCGTCATTGTTCGGTCCGCCGACTTACACATGTCGTAGACCGTAAGAGCGGCCACTGTCACCGCCATCAGGGCTTCCATCTCGACGCCGGTGCGGTCCACCGTGTCAACGCTCGCTTCGACGTCGATGTGGGAGTCCGCGATAGTGAAGTTGACGTGCACGTTGCCCACGAGTACTGGATGCGACATCGGAAGCAGCGTGGCTGCGAACTTCGCTGCTTGAATACCGGCTACCCGGGCCGTTGCCAGCACGTCACCTTTGTTCATGGCATTGGCAGCGACCAACGCAGTGGTCGATGCGTCCATGTTGATGCGGCATCGAGCGAGTGCGCGGCGGGCTGATACTTCGGAGGCACCGATATCGCGGGGGAACGCTCCCCCGCTCGACGGCCGACGAAGCTGTTTGAAGTCGTCCACGGCGCAATGATACGACGGCCCGGATGAACGAAGATTCGCGACAACTAAACTGCCAAGGTTCATAGGCAGTACGGGAGAAGCAATGCCGACTTACGAATACGAATGCCAGGCCTGCCACCGACGCGTCGAGGCCGTCCAGCGCTTCTCCGACTCCCCTCTCACGACCTGCGAGCACTGCGGCGGGACGCTCCGCAAGGTCTTTTCGGCTGTTGGGGTCGTATTCAAGGGAAGTGGCTTCTACAAGACCGACAGTCGCGGCGCCGAGAAAACGTCCACCCCGGCGACGGCGACTACCACTCCGGCGGCGACGTCCACGACCGAGCCGAGTTCGACACCGGCCGCTACGACGGCTTCGACGCCCGCAAGCACTTCGACGACGACGTCGGACTAAGTCCCTGAGACGGCGATGTTGTCGATCGCCACAGTCTGACCGGCCGCACTTCCTGGTAGCCATTCCACGTCGTCACCGACGTGCGCGACATCGAGCAGCATTCGCTGAAGTGTCGACGCGACCGTAACCTCACGAACGGGCTCGGCCAGCTGGCCGTCGCGAATCATGAGTCCTGTGACGCCCACCGAAAAGTCACCGGAGACGGGATTGACACCGGAGTGCACGCCAATTAGGGATTCGACGAATATGCCGTTGCCCACGCGACGAAGGATCTCCGCCTGATCGATGTCGCCCGGTGCCGATTGCAGCGCTCGACATCCCGCCGACGGCGATCCCGCGATTCCTCCGCGAACCGCACTCCCGGTTGAGACGGTGCCGGCTCGTCGAGCGGACACCGTGTCGTACACGAAGGCTTTCAACTCGCCGTGTTCGATCAGCACATTCCTTCGACAAGCCAACCCTTCGCCGTCATACACGCTCGCTGAGAAGTGACGCGGATCGGTCGGGTCCTCGAGCAGAGTGAAACTGGAGGCCGCGACTATCTCTCCCAGTCGGTTCGCAAAGAACGAGCGCCCACGTACGACTGCTTCGCCACTCAGAGCTCCACCGATTATGGCGAAGAGGGTCGCCGCAGTGCGAGGATCGAACACCGCAGTGCATTTAAACGACTTGGGTTTTACGGCGCCCAGCATCCGCGTCGCGCGGCGAATGGCATCACCCGCGGCCTTCTCGACGTCCAACTCACCCGGGGCGCGCCCCGCCGAGAGTCCCCAGCCGGTCTGGTCGTCGCCGCCGTCGTTGGCTATTGCTTCGACCGATACGAAGGCGCCAGTGCGCGCATAGGACGCCCGGATGCCGGTAGTGGAGGCGATGGCCGCTTCGGCGATGTAGTCGGAGTAGTTCGCCGAGTCGACCTGACGAATGCGCGTGTCGCCACTTCGTACCAGGCGCTCAAGCTCGATCGCCATCGCTATCTTCTCGTCGAGTGGCGTACTCGCGACAGCATCGTCAGTCAGCGTGAGGGCCACCGCGTCGACACCATCGGGCCCGGCGAAAGCGACGAACTCGTCTTCGGTCGCGAAAGTCGCGTTGTCGCGGGCCTCGCGCAGTGCCTTTTCGATAGCTTCGTCGTCGAGCGAACCCGCCCATGCCGTTCCGACTCGGGCGCCGCCGGCGGTGTCGTTCAGGATCCGAATACCAAAACCGCTGGACGAGGACGTCGTGAGTTCTTCGATCTCGCCTTGATACGACTGAACTTCGGTGTCGACGCCGCTGGCGACGTACACCTCTATCTCTTCGCCGCCTTCTACGAATCCGAGGATCCGCTCCGCACGTTCCAGTAGTTCACTCACGCGGCCGCTCCTCCGATGGTGACACCGGTGAGACGCATGGTCGCCTGACCGGTACCGACGGGCACGCTCTGACCGTTCTTGCCGCATGTGCCGGGCGTCATCGAGAAGTCCGACGCCACGGCGTCGACTCGTTGCAGGACGTCCGGACCGTTGCCGATGAGGTTGCAGTCGCGAAGCGGCGCCGTGATCTTGCCGTCTTCGATCATGAAGGCTGCGGTCATGCCGAAGACGAAGTCGCCGGTCGCGGTATTGACTTGACCACCGCCCAGTTGAGCGACGTAGACGCCGTAGGGCGTCTGCGCCACGATCTCGTCAGCGTCCGAATCGCCCTCGAGCAGGTACGTGTTGGTCATGCGCACCATCGGCAGGTGCTGGTAACTCTGACGCCGACCATTGCCCGATGAGAGTCGACCCTCTTTTCGCGAGCGTAGGTAGTCCCACATGTAGTCCGTGAGCACACCGTTCTCGATGAGGACGTTGCGGGCGCCGGGACGTCCTTCGTCGTCGATCGCCAGGTAGCCCCATTCGCCCTCGACGGTGCCGTCATCGACCAGCGTCACCAATGGACTCGCTACAAGTTGTCCGACCTTGCCGGCGTAGACCGAGGCCTGCTTGAGAATGGCGTCGGCTTCGAGACCGTGACCGCACGCCTCGTGAAACAAGATGCCGCCGGAGCCGCCGGCAAGTACCACCGGTAAGTCGCCCGACGGCGCCGGACGCGCGTCCAACTTGGTGATCGCCTGTCGTGCGGCGCCGCGAGCAGCCTCGGATACCGCTTCTGGGCTGAGCAGTTCGAAGCCGCGCGTTCCCGCGATGGGTCGATAGCCCGTCTGCATGCCGGCGTCGCCGGTCGCGATGCACGACACGTTGAACCGGGTTCGCACCTGGTGGTCGCCGGAGAAGAGGCCGTCGGAGTTCGCCACCAGGAAGTGACGAGCGGAGTCACCCAGAGCGACCTGCACTTGAGTGATCGACGAACCTTCGGAACGCGCCGCGTCGTCGGCGTGATTCATAAGTTCGATCTTGCGTCGCTTGTCGACCTCGTCGGGTTGAATAGTCGCAAGACTCTGGTGATCGCGCAACGGCCCGAGTGCGATCTCGCGCACGCCACCCCCACCTTCACGCGCCACCGCAGCCGCGGCCCGCGCTGCCGCCAAGAGTCCGCTCTCGCTGAGATCGGCGGTGTGTGCGAATCCAGTCGTCTCACCGACCACGACGCGGATTCCGGCACCGCGCTCGTGACCCGAACTGAGTTGTTCCACGCGTCGCTGGTCCAACATGGCCGAAGATGTCGTTCGGTCTTCAACGAAGACCTCGGCGAACTCTCCCCCGCGAGCCATCGCTTCGTTCAGAGTGTGCTCAAGTACATCATGTTCAACCAGTGTGCTAGTCATTCTCGCGAGCGTAGTTGCGTCTTCGTCTGTCAAAACGCCACTTCGGAGCCGCGTAAGTATGATGTTCTGGTGATTCTCCCCTCGATCGAAACGCCGGCCGACCTCCTAGGACTGTCCTACGAGGAGCTCGACGAATTGAGCGAGGAGATACGTCAGTTCATCATCGAAGCGGTCACGACCAATCCCACGGGTGGCCATCTCGGTTCCAACCTGGGAGTCGTCGAGCTCACCTTGGCGCTCCATCGGGTCTTCGAATCGCCCAAGGACATCTTGCTGTGGGACACCGGCCACCAGGCCTACGTCCACAAGCTCCTGACCGGTCGGCGTTACGGCTTCAAGAAACTGCGCCAACGCGGTGGTCTCTCGGGCTATCCGAATCGCTCGGAGAGCGAGCACGACTGGATCGAGTCGAGCCACGCGTCAACCGCCCTCTCCTACGCGCACGGTCTCTCGGTCGCCCTGCAGCAGCGCAAGGAACTCATCGGGCACGGCGGCAAGCGCCACGTCGTCGCGATCGTGGGTGACGGCTCACTCACCGGCGGCATGGCCTACGAGGCGCTCAACAACTTGGGCCATTCGAACCAACGCGTGGTGATCGTGCTCAACGACAACGGGCGAAGCTACGCCCCGACGATCTCGAAGCTCTCGGAGTCACTGACCGCACTTCGGCTGAACAAGACCTACCTGACGATGCGCGGTCGCATCCGCAACACGATTCCCCACCTCCCGCGAGTTGGCAAAGCGGCCTATCTGGGCATCGACGGTTTGACGTCGGTCGTGCGAGAAATGGTGACGCCGCATACGTTTTTTGAGAACCTGGGCGTGCGCTACATCGGTCCGATCGACGGTCACGACATCGAGTCGATTGAAAACACGTTGAAGAGCGCTGCGGAGTGGGACGGGCCGATCCTGGTGCACGTGCTGACCACCAAAGGCCTCGGCTACGAGCCGGCGATCGACGACGCCTTGAAGATGCACGATTACAAACTTCCGCCACGTCACGACAACGAAGAGGTCCCGCCGCAGTCGTTCTCGCAGGCGTTCTCCGACGCACTGGTCGCGCTCGCCAGCGCGGATGACCGCATTGTCGCTATCACCGCGGCGATGGCCGGCCCGACGGGCCTGCTCAACTTCGAGGCCCGGTTCCCGGACCGGTTCTTCGATGTGGGCATCGCCGAACAACACGCCGTCACGGCCGCGGCCGGCATGGCGATGGGCGGACTCAAGCCCGTCGTCGCGGTCTACTCGACGTTCTTTTCTCGCGCCTTCGATCAGGCCCATCTCGACGTCGGACTCCTGAACCTGCCCGTCGTCTTCGTCTTTGATCGCGCCGGAATCACCGGCGACGATGGACCGAGTCATCACGGAGTGCTCGATATCGCGCTCTGTTTGGCGATACCCAACATGACCGTCTTCGCGCCCTCGAGTGCCGAAGAGGTGCCGGGCATGCTCGCCACCGCAATGTCGATGACCTCGCCAACCGCCCTTCGATTCCCCAAGACCTTGCCGAAGCCCTTCGACGGCAAGGTCGGCGACGGGCTCGAAGCTCGAGAGGTCCGCCGCGGCGACGGATCGCTGTGCGTGTTGGCCGTAGGCAAGATGGCCCCCACGGCGTACAAGGCGCTGGAGCTGATGGGCGATGAAGCCAGCAAGGTCACGCTTTACGACGTGCGTGTGTTGCCTCCGGACAAGTCGATGATCGATGACGCACTGAACCACGAACGGGTCGTGAGCGTCGAGGACGGCACGCGACACGGCGGGGCCGGAACCCTCATGGTGTCGTCGCTTCGCAGTCGAGCCCAGGACCTCGGCCGTCCGTTTCCCACCACTCGCATTCTCGGAACACCCCGCGCGTACCTCGAACAACACCGACCGGACGAGCTCTTGTCAGAGTTGGGACTCGATCCCGAGGGGCTGGCCGCCGCGTTCGCAAGGTTGCTCGCCGACGAGCCCGAGTTCGCGCCGGTCCTACCCGAAGCACCTCGGCCGAATTTTCAATAGGCCAACGACGCACAGTCATCCCGATACATTGAAGCCGTGAGTTTCGAAGTCGAAAAACCGGATGAAGAGTGGCGCGCCCAACTCTCCGACGATCGCTACGCGGTGCTGCGCCACGCGTCCACCGAGATTCCCTGGACCGGGTCGCTCTTGCACGTCGACGGCAATGGCATCTTCTCCTGTGGTGGATGCGGCCAACACCTCTTCACCAGTGAGCAGAAATTCGATTCTGGTTGCGGTTGGCCCAGTTTCGACTCGTGTGAGCCGGGCACGATCATCGAGCGGCCCGACGACTCACTGGGAGAACGCAAGCGCACCGAGATTCTTTGCTCGAAGTGCGGCGGTCATCTGGGTCACGTCTTCAACGATGGGCCGACGTCGACCGGACTTCGCTACTGCGTGAACTCCCTCGCCGTTGACTTCAACGAGGCAAGGTCTTAGACGTCGAGGAACCGCCGGATGGCAATGGCCGATCCGACCGAGCCGATGACGACGCCCACGACGAGTACGACGATGTTGGTGCCGATCAAAGCACTGGTACTCAACTGATACTCGTTGTGGAACGGATACCAGATGTGAATCGCCGTGACCGCTCCGATGGCGACCGCCGAACCGAGCAGACCTTGTATGAATCCCTCGGTGATGTAGGGAATGCGGATGAACCAGTTCGTGGCGCCTACGAGTTTCATCACCGAGACTTCTCTACGACGCGCGAAGATCGCCATACGAATCGTGTTGAGGATCAGAACCGTCGCCGAGAGCAGCAACACCAACGCCAAGGCGAGACACACGATCTGCAGGATACGAATCGCGCGGTTCATCTGTCGAATCTGTTGCTCCGGTGCGGTCACCGTGAGTATGCCCGGTTGATGACTAAACGTCGAGACCACCGTCAACGCATCCGACGGTACCGTCGGCGTGCAACTGAATTTGGTGGGCATGTCTTTGACGTGCAAGACATTGGACTCCGACGTCGGCAGGGTTTGCACCATTTCGGCGTAATCCTGTGCTTGGGATCGGAACTGACAGGTTTTCACGATCGGCAAGTTATCGAGCTGTGTCCGAATGTTGCTAATCTCGCCTGCCGATGCCGTGGGCTGCATCCACACCGTCACTCGGGTTCCTTGCTGCCACTGCGACGTCGCTTGGGCGGCGCTTTGTTTCAGCAGTAGGGCCGCGCCCACCAGCGACAGTGAGACCGCGACGGTGAGGACGGCGGCGATCGTCATCATGCGGTTTCGCCAGAGGTTCGACAACGTCTCCTTGACCGCGTAGCGGAAGTACACGCGCATTAGATCGCCACGCCTTCATCGATGCCGTAGACACCACGGACTTGATCGCGAATCATCTCGCCCTTGTCGAGTTCGATAACTCGACGACGCATTCGGTCCACCAGGGCTTTGTCGTGCGTGGCCATGACGACCGTCGTCCCGGTGCGGTTGATGCGTTCGAGCAGCGCCATGATCGACTCGGAGTTGGCGGGGTCCAGGTTGCCGGTCGGTTCGTCGGCGAGCAGGATCAACGGGCGATTCACGAAAGCACGGGCCACGGCGACGCGCTGTTGCTCGCCGCCCGAGAGCTCGCCGGGCAGACTCTTGGCCTTATCGGAAAGTCCGACGAGATCGAGGATCAAGGGCACCTGCGATTCGACCGTCGAACGAGGTCGGCCGATGACCTCCAGGGCAAACGCCACGTTCTCGAAGACCGTTTTGTTCGGTAGGAGTCGGAAGTCCTGGAACACGCAGCCGATGTTCCGGCGAAGAAACGGCACCCGGAATTTGGAAAGGTCCGTGAGGTCACGACCGGCTTCGAGGATTCGACCCTTATCGGGTAACTCTTCGCGGAGCAACAACCGAAGGAAGGTAGTCTTGCCCGAACCTGAGGCGCCGACCAAGAAGACGAACTCTCCCTTTTCGATATCGAGGGTGATGTCCTTGAGCGCCGGCGAGCCGTTCTTATACGTCTTGGAGACATTCTCAAAGCGAATCACGCGAAACACCCCCTCGGGCAAGTAGTCGTGGCGGTGCTCAGCACCCGGATGTATTGCAACCATTGTAGTTTGCCGATTTTGGGCAATCGTGCCACGGACACCCTTCGATAAAGGGCCTCGTCAATTCTTAAGAATGAAATCGCTGTCGTCGCAGTTCAGCTTCCATAAATCCGTCGAGATCGCCATCGAGTACCGCCTCGACGTTGCCGGTCTCATGATCCGTTCGGTGATCTTTCACAAGTTGGTAAGGCGCCTGCACGTAACTACGAATCTGCGATCCCCACGCGTTGTCGCCACGATCACCGCTGAGTGCATTCATCTCAGCCTGGCGCTCCGCTCGAGCACGCTCCGCCAACTTCGCTTCCAGGATCTGCATGGCTCGCGCGCGGTTCTGATGTTGGCTCCGCTCATTTTGGCAACTGACCACGATGTTGGTCGGCAGGTGCGTGATGCGAATCGCCGAGTCCGTCTTGTTCACGTGCTGGCCACCGGCGCCGGAGGAGCGGTAGGTGTCTACTCGTAAGTCCTTCTCGTCAATCTCCACTTCGGCTGCGTTGTCATCCAAGAGCGGCGTCACGTCCAGACTGGCGAAACTCGTTTGCCGGCGAGCTTGGGAGTCGAAGGGACTTATGCGAACGAGGCGGTGCACACCGCGCTCGGCCGACAACCAGCCGTAGGCGAAGCGTCCCTTCACGATGAACGTGGAGGACAACAGTCCGGCTTCTTGTCCTTCCGTCGCTTCATCGATCTCGACGCCGAATCCCCGACGCTCAGCCCAGCGCGAATACATCCGCAACAGCATCTCGGTCCAGTCCTGCGCGTCGGTCCCGCCGGCACCGGCGTGCAACTCCACGATCGCGTCGTTCGCGTCGTAGGGTCCGCTGAAAAGGCTCTGCGTTTCAAGTGCGGCGATCTTGTGTTCAAGATCGGTCACCGTCGTGGAGAGTTCATTAAGTAGGGACCAGTCGACCTCGCCAGCGGTCATGGACTCGCGCGAGAAGTCCACCAAGACCAATGAGTCGTCAAGGGCGCCGCGAAGGTCGTCGAATTGTTCGAGGTCGTTCGAGAGGCGTCCGAGTTCGGTCGTCACGGCCCGTGCCCGGTCCTGGTCGTCCCACAGATTCGGATCGGCCACGAGTTCACTCAAGACGACGTGGCGTTCGCGACTGATGTCGATCTTCAGATACTCGCGCGCCGCACCCCAGCGTGATTCGAGGTCCTCCAAGGTGCTGAGGGCCTCACGCAGAGCGTTTTCGGCCTTAGGGTCGGCCATGGCACTGCTTGAACTTCCGACCCGAGCCACACCAGCACGGCTCGTTTCGTCCGATCTTGTCACCCTGCCTGGGCAGCGGCTTCTTGGCTGCTGCGTGCACGGGCAATTCGGTCGCGCCGGGCGCCACGATGTTGGCGTTGGTGACGGCACCTTCGAGACCTTGATCATCTTCGGTCTCTTCTTCGATCGCCGAGGCTTCGACGTGGGTGATGTAGCGCACGAAGTCGGCGTCGACATTGCCCAACAGGGCTTCGAACATCAGATAGCCCTCCTTCTGCCAGGCCGTCAAAGGGTCCGTCTGAGCGATCTGACGAAGGTGAATGCCGTCGCGCAAGTAGTCCATGTCCGAGAGGTGATCACGCCAGCGTTGATCGAGGATCTGCAACATGACATCACGCTCGATCTCCTTGGCGGTGTCCATGCCACCCGGATAGTCCTCGCACTTCTTCTCGTACTGACCGACGGCTTCGTCGATGACGACGCCCAGGATGTCGTCGCGGTCCTGATACTCCGAGAGCGCTTGAGCGTTCAGTGTCGTTGGGTAGTAGTTGGTGAGTTCGCTCACCAACTGATGAAGGTCCCACGCTTCGGAGAACTCTCCTTCGAGTCGGTCGTCGACGACATTAGTAAGAACCTCTTCGATCAGGACGATCGTCTCGTCGTGAATGTCCTGGCCTTCGATGACCTGTTGACGCCGTCCGTAAATGACCTTGCGTTGTTCGTTCATGACTTCGTCGTACTTCAGCGTGTCCTTGCGGATCTCCGCGTTCTTACCCTCGACGGTGTTTTGAGCCCGCTCGATGGCCTTGGAGACCATCTTGGCCTCGATAGGCAGATCGTCGGGCATCGTGCGGGCCATGACCCACGAGACCGCGCCCGTCGCGAAGAGCCGTAACAGGTCGTCTTCCAGCGAGAGATAGAAGCGGCTCTCACCGGGGTCACCCTGACGGCCCGATCGACCCCGTAGCTGATTATCGATGCGTCGCGAGTCGTGTCGTTCCGAGCCCAGGACGTAGAGTCCGCCCAATGCTCGCACCTCGTCGCCTTCAGCCTCACAGACACCCTTGAAGCTCACCAGCGCACCCTGATAGGCCGCGTCGAACTCTTCGGACCCGGGCTCGAATCCCCGACCGAGTGCTTCGCGCGTGGCCAGTCCTTCGAAGTTCCCGCCCAGCACGACGTCGACGCCTCGACCAGCCATGTTGGTGGCGACGGTGACGGCGTGCTTTCTCCCGGCCTGGGCCACGATCTCGGCCTCGCGGAAGTGCTGTTTCGCGTTCAGTACTTCGTGCGAGATGCCGGCCTTGGACAGTTCGCGCGAGAGCAGCTCAGACTTCTCGACCGACGCAGTACCGAGCAGGATCGGCTGACCGAGGTCGCTGCGTTCGCGCACGTCATCAACGATCGCGGCGAACTTCGCCTCTTCGGTCTTGTAAATCAGGTCGGCCTGATCAAGACGAATGAGAGGCATGTTCGAAGGGATCGGCACCACCGAGAGCTTGTAGGTGTTGCCGAACTCGGCCGCCTCAGTTTCGGCGGTACCGGTCATGCCGGCAAGCTTTTCGTACATGCGGAAGTAGTTCTGGAGCGTCACGGTGGCCCACGTGTGGTTCTCTTCTTGGATGCGTACGCGCTCTTTGGCTTCGACCGCTTGGTGGAGGCCGTCGGACCAACGGCGCCCATCGAGAGTACGTCCAGTGAACTCGTCGACGATCTTGACTTCACCGGCGTCCACCAGATAGTCCTTGTCGCGGAAGTAGAGCTCTTTGGCGCGTAGCGCCTGGCCCAACTGGTGCACGTAGTTTGTGGCGACGGCGTCGTAGAGGTTGGCCACGCCCAGTTGACGCTCCACCTTCTCGATTCCGGCTTCGGTCGGCACCACGGTCTTCTTCTCTTCGTCGACTTCGTAGTCGACGTCGCGGGTCAAGGCGCGCGCGATGGAGGCGAACTGGTAGTAGAGCTTGGTGACGTCCGAGGCTGGACCAGAGATGATGAGCGGGGTTCGCGCTTCGTCGATGAGGATCGAGTCGACCTCGTCGACGATCGCGTAGTGATGACCGCGCTGGACCATGTGCTCGGCCCGTCGAGCCATGTTGTCACGCAGATAGTCGAAACCAAACTCGGTGTTGGTGCCGTAGGTGATATCGCAGGCGTAGGCGGCGCGCTTGTCCTCGAAATCCGGTAGGTCGGGCCCGACTCGCCCGACGCTCAGCCCGAGGAACTTATGCAGTGATCCCATCCAGTTGGCGTCTCGTGTCGCCAAGTAGTCATTGACGGTCACGACGTGCACGCCGTTTCCGGCGAGGGCGTTCAGATAGACCGGCAAGGTCGAGACCAGGGTCTTGCCTTCACCGGTCTTCATTTCGGCGATCCACCCGAAGTGCAGTGCCATCCCGCCCATCAACTGGACGTCGTAGTGTCGTTGACCGAGCACTCGGGTCGCGGCTTCACGAACCACCGCGAAGGCCTCGAGCAACATGTCGTCCAGGTCCTCACCCTCATCGAGGCGGGCGCGGAACTCGGCGGTCTTGGCCTTCAACTCGTCGTCGGACAGTGCCGCCATCTCGTCGGCGAGTTCGTTGATGGGCGGCACGAGTTCGGCCAGTTGGCGAACCCGCTTGCCTTCTCCAGCCTTAAGAACCTTGCTAAAAACACTCATGTCTTGCGTCACCCTACCGGTCGAACTCGTCACTTCGATTGGGCTGCGAGCGCTGACCTGGTCTTTTGCCCCACACTTGCCTGCGGCGGTGTCCGTGGGTCACGCCGGCAGCACGAGGCTCTCCGGCGATGCGACCACACACTTCACCGGCTCTCGCATTGGCCACTCTGGCCAACTCGAGGCAGGACTTACTTCTAAACCGCGCCATGCTCAGCGTCAACAAGACGCCTTACGTGGGTCGTTTCGCCCGCGACTGGCATCGACTTTCAACCACAGA
>Ga0209006_10000052_pt1 | contig 116261 bp, 109 predicted proteins | sample JacPin_JW_Ref_O2_FD_188567 | JGI IMG/M metagenome (GOLD analysis project Ga0209006, IMG submission 188567) | Forest soil microbial communities from Algoma, Ontario, Canada - Jack Pine, Ontario site 1_JW_Ref_O2 (SPAdes) (version 2) | ecosystem: Environmental > Terrestrial > Soil > Boreal... | reverse complement strand
CGCGGGCTCCTCGGTGACCGACCAAGCGACGGTGACCGGCTCGGCCGGCACGCCGACGGGGACCGTCACCTTCACCTTCTACAGCGGATCGTGCACGGGCACGGTGCTCGGCTCTGACACCGAGTCCCTCAACGGCTCGGGCGTGGCGACTTCAACGAGCTACGGACCGTTGCTCGCGGGCAGTTACTCCTTCAGCGCGACCTATAACGGCGAGGTCGGGGTCTACCCGAGCTCGACCGGGGCCTGCGAACCGCTGACGGTCGTCTTGAACCAGAGCAACACCGTGACAACCATCATGCAAGGGGGCGCCCCAGTGACGTCCATCAGCCTCGGCTCGTCGGTGACCGACCAAGCGACGGTGACCGGCTCGGCCGGCACACCGACGGGGACCGTGACGTTCACCTTCTACAGCGGATCGTGCACGGGCACGGTGGTCGGCTCTGACACCGAATCCCTGAACGGCTCGGGCGTAGCCACTTCGGCGTCGTACACGCCGGGGGCGGCGGGGAGTTACTCCTTCAGTGCGACTTACAACGGGGAGGTCGGGATCTACTCGAGTTCCACGGGTGCATGCGAACCGTTGACCGTGCAAGCGGCCGGACAAGGATGCACGCCGGGATTCTGGAAGAACCACACCAGCGTCTGGGTGGGCTTTACACCCAGTGAGCTAGTCAAGACGGTCTTCAGCGCTGCCGGTGTCGCTCCGTTCACCAGCGTTGGTAACGCGACGCTGCTCCAGGCGCTCGGCTTCGGAGGTGGATCCAGCATCGTTAATGCTGCGCAGATACTTCTCCGATCAGCGGTGTCTGCCGTGCTCAACTCCGCCCAGTTGAACTACCCGCTGACGACGAGTCAGATCATAAGCCAGGTCAACGCGGCGCTGGCTACCAACAACCGCGGGACAATCCTCAGCTTGGCCAGCACGTTGGACGGGTACAACAACGCGCCCTGCACGTTGTCCTAACGACGGCGCGGTCCGGAAACAAGGACGAAAGGGGGCCCCGAAAGGGGCCCCCTTTCCATACCCGGAGTACCGAAAAATCTGTTTCTTACTATTTCAATTTGGCGAAGATTGAATCCAAATTGGTCCCGAACGTGCCTCGACGATGCCAGACTCCCATGATCCAGGACGTGAATATTGAAGTGCGCCCAGTTTGGTCTTTTCAATTTCTTGGTGCCCTACATACCTTGAGGTCGGTGGCCACTTCCTCGGTCTGGCAGGGCCGTTGACGACACACCGAGATTGTGTGCGACTCGGCGCAGAAGAGTGAGCAACTCGGAGCGTTCTTCGGGATCGAGACCCAAACAAATGCGACCCTCTTGCTTCATTGCCTCCGCCATCGCTTTGGCCAACAACGACTCACCACTGGCGGTCAAATGCAAAGTTCGAGCGCGTCGATCTGACGCGTGTGGCCGTCGTTCGAGAAGCCCCTCGCTCTCGAGATGATCGACGATCGCGACCATCGTGCTCGCCGGAATAGCCAAGAGGTCACCGATCGTCTGTTGCGCTTGACCCGCGTCGCGGTGGACGGCGTGAAGAATCGCGAATTCGCGAGGCTCAAGTCCGAGGGCGCCCACCACTTCACCGAATTGTCGTGACGTCTCGAGGCCGACTTGGGACAGGGAGAAGCCAACTGAGTTTCCCGGCGACGTGACGCCGCGGTCGCCACCCGTGGGTACGCCGTCTGCCAAGTCAGGACTCATAATTTTTATTGTACACGCCGAATGATTCGTACTAGAACTATTCGAGACAGACTAATTCGACGGTGAAGGGGATACGACTGATGTACTCACAAAGGAATACCAAAGAATCGTCGGGTCTGGGGCGGCTGGCCCATGCGGTGATCCGTCACCGCCGCAGAGTGATGCTGGCATGGTTGGTGTGCTTCGCGGCCGGCGGTTTCGCCGCGTCGCAACTTACGCATCGACTCAGCTACGACTTCTCCCTTCCCGGTCAGCCCGCGTTCGAAACCGGAGCAAAGATCCAAGCGCTCTATGGCAACGGCGGCAACACGACTCCCGGAGTGCTGGTGGTCACCGTGCCGACAGGCGAAAGCGTCACCAGCGATCGGACGCAACTCGCGAATGCCTTCGCTTCGGCGCAGGCAGCCAACCCCGACGTGCGCATCGTCGACTTTGCCAATACCGGCGACGCAAAGTTCGTTACCTCTAACGGGCGAACGACCTACGCCTATCTATTCGCCCCGCCAGACACCAGCCTTGGGGCGGATCCTCGCATCGCCGCCGCCCAGGCCAGTGTCACCAAGGCGCTGCCCGGCGATGAGGTGGGACTCACGGGCATCACGGCGCTCAGTTCTGGGGGATCTTCCAAAGGACCGAGTGTTCTGATTGAGACGCTCTTGGCCGGCGTCGCAGCGTTGGCAGTGTTGGCGTTCGTCTTCGCCTCGTTCCTCGCGTTGTTGCCATTGGTCATCGCCTCGGTGTCGATCCTCACAACATTTCTCTTGCTACTCGGACTTTCGTATATGACGTCGGTCTCATTCATCGTTCAGTTCCTCGTGTCGCTGGTCGGTCTCGGTGTGGCAATCGACTACTCGTTGCTCTTCGTCACGCGCTGGCGAGAGGAGCGCGATAGAGGTCAGTCAAACGAGGAAGCGATCGTTCAGACCATGCGCACGGCGGGTCGTGCCGTCTTGCTTTCCGGACTCACGGTCGCAATCGGACTGCTGTCGCTCATTGTCTTGCCGGTGCCGTTCTTGCGCAGTACGGGAATCGGCGGCATGTTGATTCCGCTCGTGTCGGTCGTCGTGGTGCTGACGTTATTGCCGGCGATTCTCGTCAGCGTCGGCCCTCGATGGGACTGGCCGCGCGTTCGACACGAGCGCTCGGCGAGTCGGGGCTGGAAGGCGTGGGCGAGGGGTCTCACCAGGCATCCATGGTTGGGGCTGTTTACGGCGGTGCTCGTGCTCGGCATCGCCATTTCCCCGGTGCTGCATCTTCGCGTCGGTCAGACTTCGGCACAGGCCGAGGCTCAAAGTGGCACAGCGCACCACCTGTACCAAGAACTTCTTTCGGGCGGCGTTGCGCCCGGTGTGATCACGCCTATGGAGGTCTTAGTCAAAGAGTCGCACGCGACGTCCACGTTGCAGACGCTCCAACGAGTTTCCGAAGAGCAGACCGCCGCCCTAGCCCAAGGTACGGCAGGCACTCGCGCCGGCTACGCGGACATCGTCGTCGTACCGACCATTGAAACGCTTAACAGTGCCACGCTGGGTCCTACGCGAGCCGTTGAGAGTGCACTCCATGGTGCCGCCAGTGTGTTCGGTGTTACGGGAGAGGGCCCGGGACAACAGGCCTTCACCTCCGCGGTCTACGGCAATGTTCCGCTCATGCTCGCGGTCCTCGCCATACTTACCTTCCTCTTGTTGGCGCGGGCACTGCGCTCGATCATTCTCGCGATCAAGGCCGTGGTGCTCAACGTCGTGTCGTTGGCCGCGACCTTTGGAATCCTCACCTGGTTCTGGCAGGACGGTCACGGATCATCACCCATCTTCGGAATCCCCGCCACGGGGGCGGTCACGTTCTGGGTACCGATCACCGTCTTCGCCTTCCTCTTCGGTCTTTCGATGGACTACGAGGTCTTCATCCTCACGCGAGTGCGTGAGGAGTACGACGCCGGTCACACGACGAATGAGGCGCTCGTCGAGGGTCTCGGCCGCACGGGTCGACTGGTAACGAGCGCCGCGCTGATCTTGTTCTTGGCGTTCATCAGCCTCGCGTCAGCTCCGCTCACTGACGTGAAGATTTTGGCGACGGGACTGGGTATTGGAATACTTCTGGACGCGACAATCATCAGGGCGCTCTTCGTGCCGTCGCTCGTTGTCTTGTTCGGGAAACGTAATTGGTGGTTTCCGAAGAGCGCTGCGCGACTCCTCTTGGTCAAACCTGCTGGCGGGAACGTGGTACGTCTCGAAACGATTGAGTAGTCGCCACGCAAGATTCGAACAGTCGTCCCGCGCTGTTCCCCCTCGACTCACTTCAGGTTCATGTCGTGGCGTTACGGTGCGCACGACGCCGGCCCATCAGAGGTCGACGCGCAATCTTGGAGGAGGATTATGTCAAGAATTCCTAGAGGTCACGAAACAACAGAGTCGGGTTCGCGCCGTCGCCGTTTCGTTCGTGTGGCTGCCATCGTCGCGGTGATCGCACCGTCGATCACCGCGTTCGCACTCTCGACGAGCGCCAACGGCAGCCCAACCGACACCGGCGCGGCGAACCTGATTCCTGGCAACTTGTTGGTCAGTCGCAGCGTCTATGAAGACGTGAGCGGGATCCTGCCCGGAACGGTGTTGCCTCCGGGATGCACATCTGGCTGCGGGTCGGCGACCACAAACGGTAGCTATCCCTACGTCTTCAACAATGACCTCGTTGACGGCAGTTTCGGTATCACCTCGCCGGTGTTCCTCGACCAAATCACACCGAGCGGCGCACTCGTCAATACCATCGAGGTTCCCAACAGTCTCGACAACGGCGTGCCCGGCACCAAGGATCAACTCGTCACGAGCTTCTCTTCGAAGTCCGAGATGTCGCTCAACCTTTCGACCGGCGGCGACGAAGTCACGTTCATGGGTTACCTGGCGCCGGTGGGTGCTCTCGACGTGTCGAACTCGAACACCCCCAGCGCCATTGACCCGACCAATCCGGTACCGGGCGCGTACTACCGAGTCGTCGGTGAGCTCGACGCTCAAGGAAAGATTCGCTACACCTTGACCAACGCCTACAGCGGCAACAACGGCCGCGCGGCGATCTTGGACGACGCCAATGGTGACAACGCCCTGTTCACCGCCGGCAACGCCGGCAATGGCTCGAATCCCCAGCCCAACGGGATCGTGCTGGGTGCCGGGACGCAAATCCTGACGCCACAGACCGAAGCCGAAGTGGCCCAGAACCCGGGTACGCCTACACCCGTTGGAAGTTTCAACGTCACCCAGCTCGGCGACAAGGCGGACAAGATCGGTAAGGACGACAACTTCCGCGGACTGACCATCTTCGACAACGTCCTCTACTACACCAAGGGCAGCGGCTCGAACGGCGTCAACACCGTGTACTTCCTCGACACCACCGGGACCGCCTGTCCTAACGGTGTCGGACTGCCAGTGTCCGGAGCGCCGTTGCCGTCATCACCACTTGCCTATGACGCGACCACGTTGCAGACGAAAGGGTTGCCGTCCAACATGTGCATCCTGAAGGGCTTCCCTACGACGCTCGCCAAGACGTCCACGTCGTTCCCCTTCGGTGTCTGGTTCGCCAACTCGAACGCGATGTACGTTGCTGACGAAGGCAACGGCGCCACGACCTACGCGAACGGCGCCTTCACGGTTGCGGCCGCACAGACCACTGCGGGGCTTCAGAAGTGGGTCTTCAACTCAATGACCCAGTCGTGGCAGTACGCCTACACGTTGCAGAACGGACTCGCATTGGGTGCTCCGTATGTCGTGGCGGGATACCCGACGGGCGCCAATGCGGCGACGGGGTTGCCATGGACGCCCGCCACTGATGGCCTGCGCAACATCACCGGACGCGTGAACGCAGACGGCACGGTCTCCATTTGGGGAGTTACCTCCACCGTCAGCGGAAGCGGTGATCAAGGCGCGGACCCGAACAAGCTGGTCGAAGTCACTGACACGTTGTCGGCCACGAGTCCCGGCACAGAAAGTTTCACGACGATTGACTCGGCGAAGTTCGGCGAGGTGCTGCGGGGCGTCTCGTTTACACCCGGGACTAAGTAGTCGATGGTCTTCGGTCCCGCGCATGATGCGCGGGACCGAGGACCGGACTCGACTCTCTGGTCTGACTCGCCGGCATTAGAAGTTGTTTCGCAAGGGATTCGCTGAGGCGCTCGGTACGTCGCACTTCAGATTCATGGACGCGGACATCGTTAAACTCATATGATTCCCAGTCGAGGGGACATCATGCAATGTCGGTCGTGCCAAGGCGAGACACCGGAAGGTAAGCGATTCTGCGCAAACTGTGGCGCAGCCATGGCCCAGCTTTGCTCGTCGTGCGGATCCGAACTCATAGATGGCAAGCCGTTCTGCGCGAACTGTGGCTCGAAGGTCGTGTCGACTCCGATGTACGAGGGCGCGTCGATTCGAGACTCCTCTGGTTCGCTCGACGACTCGATGGTGGTTGTCGCCGAGCGGCGTCTCTGCTCGGTACTGTTCGTGGATTTGGTGGGATTCACCCCGTTCGCGGAACAGCGCGATCCTGAAAGTGTTCGCGAACTTCTGACCCAGTATTTCGAGCGGGCGCAAAGGATCATTGAAAGTTACGGTGGCACCATCGAGAAGTTCATCGGCGACGCGGTGATGGCGGTGTGGGGCGCGCCGGTTGCCAATGAAGACGACGCCGAGCGAGCCGTTCGTGCGGGACTTGACGTCGTGGCGAGTGTCACCGACCTTGGTGAAATGACTGGCAACTCCGGACTTCGCGCCCGCGGCGGCGTGGTGACGGGCGAGGTCGCGGTCACCATTGGCAAGGTCTCTGAGGGCATGGTCTTGGGCGACACGGTCAATTCCGCGTCGCGAGTGCAAAGCGTCGCTGAACCGGGTTCCGTTTTCGTGGACGAGTCGACATGGCGAGCGGCGTCAAGCGCCATCGCCTTCGAAGAGGTGGGCTCGCTTGAGCTCAAAGGTAAATCCGTCACCGTAAACGCTTGGCGCGCCCTACGCGTGGTGGCCCAGCGCAAGGGCCTCGGACGCGCCGAACGGCTCGAGCCGCCGTTCGTAGGTCGCGAAGAAGAGATCCGTCTAATCAAAGAGTTGCTGCACGCGACCGCCCGGGAGAAGCGAGCCCGACTGGTTTCGGTGACGGGCATTCCCGGCATCGGCAAGAGTCGCTTGGCCTGGGAGTTTCTCAAATACGTCGACGGATTGGCCGACACGGTGTATTGGCACGAAGGGAGATCTCGAGCGTACGGCGAAGGCATCACCTTTGGAGCACTGGGCGAAATGGTCCGAATGCGCGCGGGAATCTTGGAGGTCGAAGACGCAGCGACGTCGCTCGCGAAATTGCAGGCGTGCCTCACCGACTTTGTGCCCGACGAAGAGGAGCGACAGTGGATCCTTCCGCACTTGGCGCATCTTTTGGGATTGGGCGACGTGTCGTCGAGCAATCGCGATGAGATCTTTTCAGCCTGGCGAATGTTCTTCGAGCGCATCGCCGAACGAGGACTTACCGTACTGATCTTTGAAGACTTGCAATGGGCCGACGCGGGCCTCATTGACTTCGTCGAATCGATGCTGGAATGGTCGAAGGGTTGTTCGATCCTCATCGTCACGCTGGCACGTTCCGAACTCATGGACCGGAGGCCGTCGTGGGGCGCGGGACTGCGGAACTTCAACTCGCTGCACCTCGAACCCTTGTCAGCCGCGTCGATGATCGAACTACTCAATGGATTCGTCCGCGGGCTGCCGAGCGAAGTCTCAGAACGGGTTCTCGAGCGCGCGGAGGGCGTGCCGCTCTACGCCGTCGAGACGATCCGCATGTTGGTTGACCGTGGCGTGATTGTCCAAGTTGACGACATCTACAGAGTCCAGGGCGAACTGGGAACGCTTGATATTCCCGAGACATTGCACGCCCTGATTGCTTCGAGATTGGATTCGCTGACACCGCGACAGCGCGCCTTGCTGCAGGACGCCGGAATTGTCGGTTCGACGTTCTCGATCGAGAGCCTGTTAGTCGTCAGTGATTTGTCAGCGGACGAACTCGAGATCGAGCTACGCGATCTCGTTCGCAAGGAATACATCTTCGCTGACAACGATCCACGCTCACCGGAACGCGGACAGTTCGGGTTCGTTCAAGGCGTCATACGTGAAGTCGCCGTGGGTACCTTGGCTCGACGAGATCGACAGGCGAAGCACGCAGCGGTCGCACGGTACGCGGAATCGTTGGACGAGGAAGAGTTGGCCGATGTCATCTCGGCGCACTACCTCGAGGCGTATCGGGCCAGCCCCGATGAATCGGGTAATGAGGAATTGTTGCCAAAGGCGCTGGAATGGCTGGACCGCGCCGGTCAGCGTGCCCTGTCCCTTGGTTCTCCGGAGCAAGCTGCCGCAGTGTTCGAACAGGCCATTGCGTTGGCGCCCGACGACGACGCGCTGGCGCCGCTCCTTGAGCACGCGGGCCGCGCCGCGACGCTCCAGCAACATTATGAGTCGGCCGACGAATTCCTGAAAAAAGCAATCGGAATCTATAAAGCGCGCGGTGACCTCGTGGCGTGGGGACTATGCATCGCCGAACTCGGACAGCCACTCGCGTCCATCGGGCGATCGCAAGAGTCGGTTCAACTCTGTGAAGAGGCCTTTGAACTGATCGGCGAAGACGAGACGCGAGTTCGCGCCAAACTGTCACTCTCCATCGCCACGGTGCTCAGTTTTGGTAGCGAGGTCGAACGAGCTGCGAAGTGGTGCGAGGTTGCACTTGGTCTCGCCGAAGAACTCGACGACGACGCCCTTTTGGCTGGAGCTTTAGGCTCGCGCTCGCTCGCCCTCTTCACGATGGGCCGACACCGCGAAGCGGTGATACTCGCGCGAGGCATGGCGGGCATCGCGGACGCCGCCGGTCAACTTCACGAACAGGCGCGCGCGAGAACCGCCCTGAGTCTTTACATGCTGCCCGACAATCCGCGTGGCATGGTCGAAGTGGCGAACGAAGCCGTGGAACTTGGTCGGCGAGCAGGTATACGGGGCATCGAGACAACGAACATGTTGAACATCACCGAGACCTCGTTGTATCTCGGACTGTGGGATGAAGCGTTCGCCATGATCGAAGAACTACACCAGCGCGAACTCGCTGAATGGACTTCTGAGTGGCTCGCCGGACTCGAGGCGATATTCGCCGCGATACGCGGCGACGTGGCACGAGCGGATGAACTGTTGGCCGCAGGCAGCGAGACAGGCGACCAGAGCCTCGGAGCGTTGACGACGAGACGAACCACGTTGGCGTTCGTGGCTCTCGCCAACGGCAACCTTGAGGAGGCGTTGCGCGAAGCGAATCGAGCCGTGGAATTGGATCCGATGGGTATCAACTGTGCCGCCGCCCTGGGAATCGCCGCGCGAGCCGCGTTATGGATGGGCGACCTCGGCGAACTTCGCACGGTCTTCGCGGCGATGCACCGGATTCGCGGACGTGCCATGGCGGCTCAACGTCGTACGACCGAAGCCGGCATTGCGGCACTCGAAGGGCGACCGTTTGAAGCGGAGGAACTGTATCGAGACGCCATTGAGCGATGGCACGCTGTTGAGAGCGTTCTCGACCTCGCACTCTGCGAGCTCGACCTCGCGATCGTCCTCGGCAAAGACAACGAGGAGGCGACGACAGCGAAAGAAGCGCGCGACATCTTCACGCAGATCGGCGCCCACGTATTCCTTCAACGATTGGCAGAGGTCACTGACTCGCCGTCGGACTGATCAACGACGTCAGCCATTTTCGCTAATCGCCATTCATCATTATTGACTGGCATTGCTCGGCGAGTGAACTAATCGCTTCGCATCACAGACGCGGGCTGGACTCGAGCAGCCCTCCACCCGGGCCAAGCCGAGATGGCGTTGGCGGCGATCAACGTCCCAGGAACAATCAGTGCCACGGCAAGGGGCACGGTCGTGGGCGACGCAGAGCCGATCCCCGAGGCGGAGGCGATCCAGGCCCATCGACCCAGGACGATCCCCAAAGGGAGACCGACCACGAGAGCGAGCAATGCGAATGACGTAGCTTGCCAGGCCACGACCTCGGTGACCTGGCGGCGCGCGAAGCCGATCGTCTTCAAAATCGCGAGGTCTCGCCGCCGCCGCCGCACGGAGATGACCAATGTGTTACCCAGCGTCATCACACCCAGCAGAGCTACCAGCGCGGCCAGCAGCAGCGGAAGACGGTCCACGCTTTCGAGGTCCACCACATCTTCTGCTGGTAACCGTTCGAGGACCGTCTTACCGAAAGTGCGCTGAAGGCTGGCGAACGCGGCGGCCCTGGAAACGCCCGGCTTGTAACGAACCGCGAAGATATTGAACACCGTCGGAGGGATGCTGCTGGAGGACTGTTGCTGTTGCTGTGCCTCGACGTACTTGCGAACGGCGGGACCGTATACCCAACCTCCCTGACCGACCCCGTTCGTGAAGAGGTCGCCGACTGAGGGGGAGACCATGACCCCAACCACGCGCAGGCGGATCTTGCCGCTTCCGCCGTCGACTGTCACCCACTGTCCGATCCGGGTGTGGAGCTGTTCCATAGTGTCCGAAGCCAACACAATCTGATTGTCGGCTCGCGGCGCGTGTCCTACGTTGACCGGTGGATACACGTAACCCTTCAAGGGGTCGAAGGCAAGAAGGAGATTGACCAGATGCCCGTCGATCACTGCGGTGCCCTGACTAGCGCCGGCCAGTATGGCAATGGCTGAGTAGGACGCCACGTACGGATTCTTGGCGAGCAGAGGGCCATCCTTTGCCTCTTCGTCATGCAGGTCATTGGGATTGCCCACCAGTACGTCCCAGTTCCAACCCTGCTGACGTGGGCTTGCGATGAGATTGTGGAGGCTTGAGCCGAACGTGAGTGAGGCGGCCAGCGCGGCAACGCCGAGCACCGAGGTGACAAGCGCGCTCACCACCGGGACCGCGCTTCGGCCTCGTCCGCGCTCGAGTCCGTAGCGGATCCCGATGCCCGCAGTCGTCGGCACTGGCATCCTTCCCAGTGCACGCGACACCCATGTCACACCCACACCTCGCCGACCCGAGTCGCCCGTGACCGCGGCGCGGCGGCTCGTTCGCCATGCCGGAGTTAACGCTGCGGCGCAGACGAGGGCCGCCAGAGCGAATGCCCCCGGCATGAGAATCGCCGCATCGAAGTCGAATCCCGGATGGATCTCGGCCTGTCGCGCCAAGCCAACCGGAAGTAGCGAAGAAGAGAGCGCGGCGACGAACAGTGCGATCACCGCTCCAGCGAATCCGAGTACTGCCGCACGCATGACCACGATCCCGACGAGCTGCGCCCGAGTAACGCCCAACGTTCGCAGGGTCGCGTAGTCGTCCGCCTCGAGTACCACTTGTCGCGCCACCGCTTGTCCGACGAACAAAAGCGTGATCAGGAGCGCGAGAATCCCGAAAAGGATGAGTGCCAAGACCTCGAGGTGAATCCCGCGCTGTGCGCTCGCGGCGACCGTTGGGATGCTGAGGGTGTTGCCCGCGCTGGTGAAGATCTTTGCGCCGCCGAGGCCCGAAGCTTCTCGAGCGAACGCTTTCCAATCAGCGGCGCCATGGCGAAGACGGACACCGTAGAAGTTGAAGTCGGGGAGCTTCTGGACCGGAATTCCTAGCCCCGCCGCCAAACGAACGAGGAATGCTGGCGTCATATACATGTTCTGCTGGCCCTCGTAGGTGACGTCCTGTTTGGCAGCAAGTGGGAGCACCGCACTCACGTCCGTCGGGAAACGCACGATGGCGGTGACCGTCACCATGAATGACGGACCCTCGGGACGCCCTTTGGCCACGCCTTGGGAAATGAGGGCAGCCCCAGCTATCTGCGAATATGAATACGCGTAGACGCGAAATCGGCTGCCGACGTGAAGGTGGCGCTTGTCGGCCGCGAACTCATTCACCGCCACGTCGAATGGACGCTTCGGATTCGGAAGTTGCCCGGCGACCACCAGCGGGCGGTCCAAGTCACGCAAGACCTCCCCAGTGCTAAATGCGAAGGGATTGAGCGATCCCACGTCTGCACCGGAGCGATCGGTTGCCAGGAATAAGTACGGCGCCTGAAACCAAGCTGTCACTTGAGGGAGCGACACGATCCGACGCACCGCTCCATAAGGGGTGAGAGAGTACGCCGCCGCTCCGGGAGGAACGGTCGGGCCGGAGATGTTGCCGTACGTGAAGCCTCCGTCGTCGGGACGGCTGTAGGCGACGAAATTCGCCATAGCCGTGTCGGTGCGTTGGGCTCCGGCGAATGCGCCCAAGGTGACGCCGCCTCCGATGCCCAATATCAGAGCGGTCACCACGAGGGCGCGCCAGCGGGCTCTCAACTCGGCGCTCCAGCGTAACCAAATGATGCCCACGCTCGCCTACCTCCCGCCCGGAGTCGCAGTGAAAATGTTTACATCATTAGATGCACGTTGCGGGTGGCTTGCCACGGGGGGTAGCCGACCCTAATCATGAGTACCAGCACCAATTGGAGAATTGCCGGTGATTCGTCCGAGAAACCGGCCCAAATTCAGCTAGAGGCCGGAGAGTTTTCGAATCGGCCTCGCGAGCGCGGAGTTGTCGTCATCGCCGTGTCCTTCAGCGATTAGATCGTCTTCGAAGGTCGCAGCCATCATCGTCACCGGCAAGACCGCTCCAACGCTTTGCGCCAAGTCGAGACCGATGGCCAAGTCCTTTCGGTGCAGGGCGATCTTGAAGCCGAGCGGGTACTCATCTTCAATCATTCGGCCGCTGCGATTTTCTAAGACCCACGATCCCGCCGCACCACCTTTCAACGCCGACATCACTCGCTCGACGTCGAGACCGGCCTTGAGACCAAGCGTGACCCCTTCGGCGACGCCGAGGTACGTGCCGCAGAGGATCACTTGGTTGATGGCCTTCGCCCACTGACCTGAGCCCACCGGTCCGAGGTGGTTCACGCTTCGCCCCATCGCTCCCAACACTCCGCTCGCCCGCTCGACGTCCTCGTCGGCACCTCCGACCATGATCGTCAACGTCGCGTTCTTCGCTCCTTCGGAGCCACCGGAGACCGGAGCGTCGAGCATTGAGACTCCTTGAGCTCCCAGGCGTTCCGCGAACTCCTGTGCCTTCAAGGGACTGAGCGTCGAACAGTCGACGAATAACGATCCGCTTGCAAGACCTTTGGCGAGACCGTCCGGGCCAAAGAGAACCTCTTCGACCTGAGGGGAATCAGTGAGACACGCGACGACGACATCACAGGAACGCGCGAGTTCGGCCGGGCTGGCAGCCTGGGTGGCTCCCATTGCCACCAACGGATCGGCGCGACTTGCGGTGCGATTCCACACGGTCAGGGGAAAGCCCGCGTTCACGAGATTCATCGCCATGAAAGAACCCATCGTCCCCAAACCGACGAAACCGATCCGCTCACTGTCTGACTGTGTATTCCCACTCACGAGGTTTCCTCTCGACGACGAGCAGGCAGGCTACGTCGTTAACGAACGAAAGTGTACCGAGTCCCCTCGAATCACTTTCGACGCGGCCGCCGTCGCGGCGCGGCGCAAGAGCGCGGAGTCCGAGGCGACGGATACGAAACTGAAGCCACGATCCAGGTGAGCATCGACATCGCCGACATCGCCCACGAGAATTCCGGCCGCGACATGCGACCTTCGCGCTGCCGCGACGACGTGATCGAGCGCCTCTGAATAGACCGACGAGTCCAACTGTCCCGGGTAGCCGAGCGACGCCGTGAGATCGCTGGGACCAACGAAGAGTACGTCGACACCCGGTGTCGCCGCGATGTCGACCACGTTGGAGAGCGCCTTGGAGGATTCGATCTGCACGATGCACAACAACTCGTCATTCACGTCGCTCGTCGTCTTCGCATCGCCACCGAATCGTCGAGCGCGGTTGTACGTCGCGACACCGCGATCACCTTGCGGCGGATACCACAGGTGACTGATGGCCAGGGCAACCTCTTCGACGGTATCGAGGCGTGGATACATGACGCCCACAGCACCCAGATCGAGCGCGTGACCGACGCGGATCCGCTCCCCGGACTCGACGCGTACCAAGACGGGTACGTCGTGCGCCGCGCCGGCGAGTAGTTGACCGACCAACGCCTCCTCCCCGCCGGCACCGTGTTCGAGGTCAACGAGTAGCCAGTCAAAACCACTGAGGGCGCACACTTCGGCGACGAGAGGGGAACCGAGATTGAGGAACGTCCCGAGATTTACGTCGCCGTCGCGCACGGACTGCTTGAAGGACGTCACGACGCAGTCCGGCGTGATCGACTCGATAGCTGGTCAAAATTCGTCACGCGTTAGTCTTCCACCACGGATAAGAGGTCGCAACTTCTCACGAATCACGGACGACTATGACAACGTCACAGACGACGAACGCCACTCGCATCACCGCCGTCCGAGTGACACCCGTGGCGTTTCACGACCCGCCGCTCTTGAACGCCGTGGGCGTGCACCAACCGTTCGCGATTCGTTCGATCATCGAAGTCGACACCAGTGACGGGGTCATGGGACTCGGTGAGTCCTACGGTGACGCGGGTCATTTGGCGCGCCTGCGACGTGTCGGCGACGAGTTGATCGGTCTCGACGCCTTCGCGACGAACGAGATGCTCACACGTACCTCAAGGGCGCTGCACGGCGTCGTCGGTGCCGATCGCCATGGTCTTACCGGTGCGATCAGCGGAGCCGGCACGGTGCTTCGTACGTACGCCGCGTTTGAGGTGGCGGCGTTGGACATCCAGGGGAAAATGCTCGGTCGTCCGGTGGTGGATCTGCTCGGAGGAGCGGTCCGCACGACCGTTCCCTTTTCTGCGTATCTCTTCTACAAGTGGGCCGCGCATCCCGGTGAACCGCCCGATCGATTCGGCGAGGCGCTCGACGCCGACGCCATCGTCCTCCAAGCGAGGACCATGCTGGCGCAGTATGGCTTTCGGGCCATCAAACTCAAGGGCGGCGTGCTCGCTCCCGAAGAGGAGATCGCAGCGATCGAAGCGCTTCGCCAGGCGTTTCCCGATGTGGTGTTGCGCCTCGACCCCAATACGGCCTGGGGCGTCGCGACCTCGATCAAGGTCGGTCAAGAACTCGACGGTGTCTTGGAGTATCTCGAGGATCCGACACCGGGACTCGATGCCATGGCTGAAGTCGCGCGCGACGTCTCGATGCCGCTCGCGACCAACATGTGCGTCGTGGGTTTCGAGGACGTCGCACCGGCGGTCGCGAAGCGCTCCGTGCAGGTGATCCTCGCCGATCATCACTATTGGGGTGGCTTGGCGAAGGTCCAGGACTTGTCCGCGGTCTGTGACACGTTCGACATCGGGCTTTCGATGCACTCCAACTCGCACTTGGGGATCAGCCTCGCCGCCATGACACACGTGGCCGCGGCGGTCCCGAACCTCACGTACGCCCTCGACACCCATTGGCCCTGGAAAGACGAGGACGTCGTCGTCGAGGCGCCGCGCTTCGTCGACGGAGCGATCAAAGTATCGAGCGCCCCCGGTTTGGGTGTGGAGCTCGACTACGACGCCTTGGCCCGTCTGCACGAGCAGTACCTCGACTGCGGCATCACCGAGCGCAGCGACACCCTCTACATGCAGTCGCTTCATCCCGACTACCGAGCAGAACTGCCGCGCTGGTGAGCGTCACCGGCTACGCCTACGCCTGGGATTTCATCGACGATCCCGACGCCATCTCGCGAGCTCGCTCGCTCGGTATCGACGTCGTCGCGGTTGCCGCTTCCTATCACGCCACTCGAGTGGTCAACACGTTCCATCCCGCGCGCCGCGTCACCGACGTCCCCTACTCCGCCTTCTACGGCGCTCGACGTGACGAAGCCTGGCGAGGTCATCGACTCACGCCGCGAGCACCGAGATGGCTCGGTCGAGACGATGCCTTTGCCAATGCGGTGGAACTGCTGTCGCGCGAAGGAATCGAGGTCGATGCCTGGATCGTGCTGACGCACTTTGACGATCCCGACGACAGCCATCTCGAGTTCGTCGAACGCAACGCCTACGGCGAGCCCTACCCCTACGCCCTATGCCCCGCATCCGAGGATGTGCTCCAGTACTGCGTGACCATGGTCGAGGAGACGCTGTGCTCGGCCAGCGTGCGCGGAGTCGTCTTAGAGGCGAGTGGACCCATGGGTTTCGATCATGCCAGCGCTCACGACAAGACTGAGTTCGCCGCGCTGAGTGTCGCGCAACGACAGCTGCTTTCGCTGTGCTTCTGCGCAGCGTGTCGTAAAGCCCAGCGAGAGTGTGGACTCGATCCCGACGAGATGGCGTCCAAAGTGCGTACCGGTATCGAAGAAGACGCGTCGTCCCCGGAGGCGGCCCTCAGCACGGAACTCGCCGATGAGTTCGCGAAGTATCCCCGCACGCTCGGCACGGCGCTACGTGAAGCCATCATCGAGAGCGTGGAGGTCGTGGCGCCGGAGGCGAAGATCACGGTCCACGCGTCAGCGGGGCGATGGGCGACCGGTTCGTTCCCGTCGCTGAGCGCGGAGCCGTGGCGCAGTTCGATGACCGCCGTGGTCGCGAACGCATGGGACCGGTCAACGGCCGAGGACGAACTTCGGGCGATGGCCAAGGTCGTCGACGGCCGAGCCAGTTTGGGCGCGTACCTACGACTCGACCGCGATTGGCAAGCTGACAACACTGACGAGACGATCCAGCACTATGTCGATGCCGGCGTCAACGAACTGCACCTTTATCACTTGGGTCTTCTCACAAAAGACAGCACGAGGACGGCCTCGAGCGTCATAGAGGGCTTTCGCCCGATCGCCCCTGGAGCCAGCGAGCGACCGACGTGAGCGCGGAGTCAAAGAACGCTGAACGCGAGATCGTTGTCATCACCGGTGCGGCGGGCACGATTGGCTCGATGTTGCGCCACGCGCTCGCTCGGCCCGGACGTTTTCTCCGACTTCTCGACGTGTCGGTGCAAGAACCGCTCGCGATTGGCGAAGACGCCGAAGTGATCATCGGTTCGTTCCTCGACGCCACGGTGATGGCCGACGCATTGCGTGACGCGAGCGTGGTGGTGCATCTCGGTGGACTCTCGACGCGCGGATTCGAGTGGGAGCAGTACTTGGACGTGAACATCAACGGCACCTACGTAGTGCTCGAGGCAGCTCGTCTCGCCGGCGTCGAACGCGTCATCTACGCGAGCAGCAATCACGCGGCGGGCTTTTGTCCGGTCGAGCCCGAGCCACCGGCCCCCGACTACCTTTTCCCCCGACCGGACTCGCTCTACGGCGTCTCCAAGGCGGCGAGCGAAAGTTTGGGCAGTTTTTATCACGATCGCTACGGCCTCGACGTGGTGTGCCTACGCATCGGTTCCTACCGCGAGCGGCCCTCGAATGATCGGGAACTCTGGAGCTGGCTTTCGCCGGGGGACTGCGCGCGACTGTTCGAAGCGGCGATGAACGTTGCGCATCCGGGATTTCGCGTGGTCTGGGGAGTGTCGGCAAACCAACGTGCCGTGGTAGCGATGGATGAAGCCCACGCCATCGGCTTTTACCCGATCGACGACGCCGAGGTTTTCGTCGACGAGGTCACGCACGATGGCAACGGTGGCTCCGATACGCCATTAATTGGCGGGCCCTTCGCTGAGCAGTAAAGGCCTCGTAGCAAGTGAGAGGACATCAATTCATATGTCCTTCGCTTAGATTTGCGCTGTGCGACTCAGTACCGTCATTCTTCCGCTTGAGCGATGGCCGGCGTCGAGTGAAAAGTGGCGGAGGGCGGAGGAACTAGGTTTTCACGCCGCCTACACCTACGATCATCTCTCGTGGCTTCGGCTAAAGGATCGACCTTGGTTTGGTGCGATTCCAGCACTGACAGCTGCGTCCACGGTGACATCTCGAATTCGACTCGGCACCATGGTGACGTCGCCAAACTTCCGTCATCCTGTGCCACTCGCAAAGGATCTGCTTTCAATCGATGACATTTCGAACGGACGGCTCATCGTGGGAATCGGTGCAGGTGGCTTGGGTGCAGATTCAACAGTCTTGGGCCAGTCCGAGTGGACTCAACGCGAGCGCACCGACCGATTCGTAGAGTTCGTCGGATTACTCGACGAACTACTTCGCAGTCCCGAGACCACCTCCGAAGGCAAGTACTACAGCGCTCGCGAGGCCAGGATGTTGCCGGGCACGCTACAGCGACCGCGACCCCCGTTCCTCGTTGCGGCCAATGGAGAACGCGGGATGCGCCTTGCCGCTCGCTACGGCGAGGGTTGGATCACGCTTGGTCGAGGAGAGAACGAGCGCGAGTCGTGCATCGATGTGGTGTCAAGGCAGATTGCCATGCTCGATGACCTGATCACCGAGGTCAGAAGAAGTCTCGAGCGATTCGAGAAGGTCTTGTTAGATGGCTTCACCGACGAACATCCGCTCGTCTCTGTCGACGCGTTCGTTGACTGGGCGGGGAGGTGCGGGGATGTTGGGATTACGGAACTTGTCATTCATTGGCCCGAACCGGACTCGCTTTTCGCGGCCGATATGAATGTCTTTGAAAGGATCGCAACCGAAGGAGTAGCGCAACTTTAGGAAGTGAGTCGCGGGTTGAGCCGTCGATTTATTCGAGATCGCTCGTTCATTCTCTCATCTCGTAAAAGGCCGCACGGATTCGCAGAGCGAGCTCACAACGTTCATCGACCGATTGTCCGATGAAGCCCTGTCGTTCTGCCATGAGTGCTGCGAACTGTTGTTCCTGGAATGGCACGCCCGGAGGCAGTGGAGCGAGATGCCAATGGACATGACTGTTGCCCTGCAAGCTTCCGAGACTCAATATGTAGAGGCGTTCGGTCGCAACGATCTTCGAGAGTGCGCGCCCGAGGCGGTGAATAAAGCCTTGCAGAGCAAGATATGAGGCAGTGTCGAAGTCCTCGACCACACGTTCTTTGTGCGCGACGAGAGCGACGAGCGTATAACCGAGCAGAGTCGGGTAACGATTGAGGAACGCAATGTGATCTTCGTCTTGGAAAATAATCGGGTGCTCAGGTTCCGGTTCACGCGCGATGCGGCACACGAAGCACTCGCGACCCGATGTGACTTCCGCGACGTATGCGTCGAGATCGAAGGCGATTCGTCGTTCCTCCATGTCCAGCAGTCTCACATGAGATGCGCACAATCGGCAACGACCCGGTCAATTCACTTCTGACTGAGGTCGATTGAGAAGTCATTCGATCGATGACTGAAGCAGGCGTCGATTCTTTTCGCGGTGTCGAATCAGCGCAGCCATGTCGCGAGTATGACCTTCATCGCGAAGGGTGATGAAGGCGGGGCCACCTGCCGCCGCTTGCTCCTCGATGCCCGAGCGAGAAATCTCCACGCGGTCGATCACCGCATCGATCAGTCCGGACCGCTCCTGGTAGCCGTAACTGTCGAGAAGGAGTCGAAGTCGCGCGACGGGATCAACATTGGGGTCAGTGCCGTCCACTACTTCTCTTTGCGGCGGAAGAAGTGGTGTCCATTGCCACGCAAGAAATGCGATCTCCTCTTGGACAGTTCCCGGACCCGCACTCTCCCAATCGACCATGCCAAGAAGATGGCTCGCCTTGAATACAGCGTTGTAGGGGGCGAAGTCGTGATGGCAGATGATCTCGCCGGGCTGCAGCGCGCGCGGTCGATACTGCCAGTGAGCGTCGTTCGAAGGAACGAAGTCCTCGACTGCGCGGTGATAGGCGGCAACGGCTTTTCCCACCTCCACCAACAATGCATCGCTCCACAACGATCCCGGCCAAGGAGTCACGCTGGCCGAGGAGTCACCTTCGATGTACCTCAGGACTTCGCGATCTTGCTCGTCGAATCCGAGAGGTTCAGGAGCGAGGAGAAAGCCCCGGCTGCGGACATGCGCGAGGAGGCGTTGAACCTCGGTGCTCCACGGTTTCGCTTCGCGACGCACGGTGTCGCCGGCGCGCATGACCACCGTAAGCCTGCCTCCCGGAAGCCGTATTTCAGATGAATCGGACATTCGATCGCGAGGTCCTCTCGTGTACGCACCGACATCCGACTTTATTTCGGTCCGAGGTCAATTCAGGGTGAACACCGTCAATAAGAGTTTGCAGAATTCGGCGGCTGCGTACGCAAAGTTCCTCGTCTGAGCAGTCTTTTCGATGGGTTGCCTTGCGTCGTCAAGGTTCGTGACTGCTCGTCAAAATTTGAGTCACGTTCGACGAATTCGTCTTCATACTGGACGTGAAGGAATATTCAAGATCTCTTATGCGTTATTCAGGATGTCTTGAAAACCCACCAATTGACTGGTTCTGGGGCAAGGTGCCCAAAGGAGCGACGTCATGAATTACGAACACTCTTCCCATTCACTCACTTCGACACTCGAAGCCGAACAATTCGGTGCCGATGCGTTTGTAGTTCCGGCGTGGCTCCGCTTAGGTGCGCGACTCTTCGCCACCTCGCTCGACGAAAGGTTGGCCGTCGGCGTGCACCCCGCGACGAGCCCGTTACTCGCCGTTCGGTCCCAACAGATCGTCGCTGCTCGCTACCGCGGTGACCTTGCTGAGTCGTGGCTCCGCCTTCTCATCGAGGTTCGACTGCCAAACAAACCCTTTGGCCTCGCGGTGCCACTTGTGCGCAGCGCCGTGTTGGCGGCCCAAGACGAGATTCACTCTCTCGCTGAAGCGCTCGTTAGCCCTCTGCCGACCGTTCGCGGCGTGGCGATGTGCATTGCGACGTTGCGAGATGGCGCAGGCCCGTTATTCAACCCCAACAGTCAGATCAACCTGACGCACGCGGTTGAAGAGATCCTCGCCCAGCTAAATCCGATCTCGGCGGCGAGCTCGCGAGATCAGTAGCGGTTCATTTGCTCAATCCGATTGAGCGCAAGAACTTGCGTGTCAGGCCGTTGGTCTTGGCGTAGACCTTGCGCCGCGCGTAGCGCTTAGCGAAAGCCGACGGCCCTTTCTCTGCGGCTTCAATATTTCCTAGATCGCGAGCTGCCCGGTACAACTGTGAACGAGCGCTCTTCCTTCGAGCCATAACGTGCCTCCTTGCCTCAGCGAGTGTCTTCATGCGCAATCAAGTGTGACTTTGAACGCATCGACGGACTCAGGCATATCACGGGCCGACGATTGCTTCGTCGCAGTGGTCAGCGATTGTTGCTCGACTAACGTTGCAACCAAGTTCCTACAGTTGTAGTGGCTCGCACACCTAAGGAGGTGACACCGATGTTCATCGTTCACAGTCGGGTGCTCACCCCATCACGCAGGAGCCTCTAGAGCTTCGTCGTCATCGGTCCTTGGGCTCCCGCATCTCGGATGTCCAGAAAAGGACCTAGACATGTCGCAAAATCACGAACCGCTCTCATCAACCAAAAGCAATGCTCAATCCATTAGATCCGCACCGGAGCAACGTATTTCGCCGATTCGGGAGGGCCAGGACATCGCTCTGGTTCTCGGTGGCGGTGGTGCCGCCGGAAACGCGTGGCAAATCGGAATCATCGCAGGACTCGCCGAAGCTGGTGTCGATCTGACAGAGGTCGCCGATTTGGTGATCGGCACGTCGTCCGGTGCCACTACGGCAGCGCTTGTGCGCAGTGGCATATCTCCTGCCGAACTATTGACATCGGTGCTGACTCCGCCGAAGCCACCGGTCAGACAGATCGATGGCCCGCCATCCCTGCCAATGGCGATGGTGTTCGAGCGGATGAGAGTCATCGCTGCCGCCGCCACCTCGCCAGCCGATCTTCAACGTGCCATGGGTGCGTTCGGTTTGGAGAGCGACGCCATCCTCGAACCCGCGGCGGCACAACGGCGTGCGTTGGTCGCGGCCCGGTTGCCTCACCACGAATGGCCGGACAGGCCGATGATCGTGGTGGCTCTCGACGCACACACGGGGGAATTGGTTCTGTTCGACCGCGACTCCGGCGTCGATCTCGTGGACGCCATAACCGCGGCCACCGCACTCCCGGGTTCGGTCCCGACCGTAAGCATCAACGGGAATCGCTATATCTCAGGAGGCGTGCGCTCTCCCGACAACGCCGATCTCGCTTCGGGCTACGCCAGCGTTCTGGTGCTCTCGCCCTTAGGCGGTCGCAGCGGACCGCTTCCGGAGGGTCAGTTCGAGGGTCTGCGCAGACCACCGGAATGGGGGGCAGACCTGGATGGCCAAGTCAAGGCGCTGCGCGAGCACGGGAGCCACGTCGAAGTGATCACACCCGACGAGGATTCCCGGTTCGCAATGGGCACGAACCAGATGGATCCAGCGACGCGCATTCCATCTGCTCGTGCCGGTTTCGCCCAAGGCAAGAAGGAGGCTATTCGCGTGACACAACTCTGAGTCCTTCGCGTCGCCTGCTCAAATTCGAAGAACAACATACGATGAATTCATGGACGACGGCGCCTCGATCCCAGAACCCTCCGATTCGAGTCCACCAGTCACCGCACTCGGCCGAGCGTGCGCTGGAGACCAGGGGTTGGACGGGAGTTCGCGTGCCATCGACATGAGACGAGCACGTCATCCGCACAGCCATACCGGAGGCACGGACTGGTTGCGCGACGTGATCCTTGGCGGTCAGGACGGTCTCGTCAACATCCTCGGCATCACACTTGGAGTCATCGCCGGTGGTGGAAGTCGAACCGTACTTCTCGCAGCCGGTTTCGCGGCCGCCATCACCGAGTCCATCTCTATGGGTGCCGTTGGCTACACCTCCACCGTTGCGGACCGCGATTACTTCGCGGCCCAACGTGCCGTTGAAGAGTCAGCCGTGCAAGACGACCGCGACCTCGAAACGAAAGAGATCACGGATCTCTACCGCAGTAAGGGATTCTCGGGCCAACTGCTCGACCAAGTGGTCGCGACCATCACCGCCAACCGAAGTAGATGGGTGGACACGATTCTCGAAGAGGAGAGACATCTTCAGCCGGTCGCCAACAGCGACGTGATGCGAAGTTCAGCGGTCATTACCGTCGCCACGCTCATTGGCCACCTCATTCCGCTCTTGCCGTTTGTTTGGTTGGCTCGCAGTCCAGCGCTCGTCTTGGCTCTCATTTTGAGCGGTGTCGTTTTGTTCGCCGTGGGCGCGTATCAAGCGCTCACCAGGGTCGGCTCATGGTGGAAGCAAGGTACGCGGATGGTCGTCATCGGCCTCGGCGCGGCGGCCCTCGGGTTCATTATTGGTCGACTGTTCCACGCCTCTGGCGGATGATCCCGTCCGGCTCCATTTCAATAGTCAACGATCCAACGCACGTCGTTGGCAGTGGTGCGCAGCACGCTCGACGCCCTAGGCGTGCGGGTGGCATCAATGTCACCTCGGGCCAATACGGGCTCGATTGAGTCGGGTGGTCCCAATGCCAAAGCGACCGATGCGACCGGAAGACCTAGCCCTGTACCGAACGGTCACTGACGTTCGATTCTCTCGCAATGGCGACAGCGTCGCGTGGGTCGAAGTTTCGCTGAACGTCGAGAAGGACTCTCCAGAGATGTCGATCAAGTTGGCGCCGAGCGACGGATCGGACGAACCTCGAAGCTTTACGCACGGACCACGAGAGTTCTCGCCACGATTCTCTCCCGACGGTCGGTTCCTCGCTTTCCTTGGCACGGCCGATGGTCCCCCCGCGGCGTACCTCGCGCCGCTCGACGGCGGGGTGCCACTCAAGCTTTCGGCCCCGGGACCCGTCGTCGAAATTGAATGGTCGCCTGATGCCACGAAGCTCGCCCTGATCGTGGCCACCGGACTCGCGGAACCGACGCCAAACGACCCAAAGGCGAACAACGCGCCGCGTGTAATTTCCGGTGCCCTCAACCGCCTCGACGGAAGCGGAAACCTTCAGGGACAGACACACCTGTTCGTCTACGAACTCGCCGATCAGCAACTCCGCCAGATCACCCGCGGGAACTACGACCACAGCAATCCCGCGTGGTCGCCCGACGGTTCGACCGTCGCTTACGTCACCGACCGTTCGTCGAAACGCCATGACACCGTCGGACATGGCGAGATCTGGAAGGTCTCCGTTGATGGTGGCCGCCCCGAGCGAGTGACCGGAGTGCTTCACGACGTTGCATCGCCGTCATTTTCACCCGACGGTCGTCGCATCGCCTTCTCGGGCGTTGAGCAGCGCGACTGGGCCGGCCGCGATGCGCACGTGCTCGTCGTCGACGCGAGCGGCGGCGACCCCACGGTGGTGGCCCCCGCCTTCGACCGTCCCAGCTACGCGCCAATCGTTTGGCTTTCCAACAGTGAAGTTGCATTCATCGCTATCGACCACGGTTCAATCGTCGTCGCCCGAGCAAGGATTGGCCAACGAAGAGCGTCGATCGTGGCAGGTGGTGATACTCAGATCGAATCGTTCGACGTGCACGTGGCGCGAGGAGTACGCCGTCTCGTAGTGTGCACGCAGTGGGTCGATGATCCGGGTGACGTGTTCGTGATGTCACTTGACGAGCCCGACGGTCCGCGAGTCCGTTTGAGTCGTTCGAGCAACGCCATTACCAATGAGATCGCGATGACTCCGGCACGTCGGCGCAGTGTCACGTCGCGCGACGGTCTGCCAATTGAATACTTCGTCATGGAGCCGCGCCGCGACTCCGCGGGGCGGCGACAAGGTAAACCGCCGCTCTTTCTTTATATACACGGGGGGCCGAACTCGCTGAACCCCTTTGCGAACTCGCTACCCATCTATCAGTCGTTGGTCGCAGCCGGTTACGCGTTGATTCTTCCGAACCCGCGGGGCTCGATCGGTTACGGCGAGGAGTTCTCCCGTCGGGTCGTGGGTGACTGGGGCGGCGAGGACTACTACGACCTGATGGTGTGCGTCGATGACATGGTGCGCCGCGGACGCGCCGACGAACGACGCCTGTTCGTGGGCGGCTACTCCTACGGGGGCTACATGACCGCGTGGATCGTCTCTCAGACGAACAGATTCAAGGCAGGAATCGTCGGAGCACCTGTCACCAATCTCATCAGCGAGTTCGCCTCGAGTGACGTCAGCACATTCTTGGGCGACATCGCCGGTGGCGATCCGTGGCGAGACCGCGACATGTTCATCGAGCGTTCTCCGGTTAGCCACGCCAACAAGGTGAACACGCCAGTGCTCATTCACGTCAGCGAGGGTGACTTGCGCACGCCCACCGGGCAATCCGACGAACTGTTCGTGTCACTTCGTTTCTTGGGGAAAAAAGTCGAGTACGTGCGTTACCCCGGTGGCAGCCACGGCGCGGCCAGTCCTGTAGTGGGGCCCCCTTCGCAGAACGTCGATCGAATGTGGCGAATCCTCGACTTCCTTTCACGCCACGGCGGTATTCGTGTCAGAGGAAACAAGCCTTCGACCTGAATGGAAGTTCGGAAGCTTCAAGTCGGTGAGCCTGGTGAAAAGCCCTGCGTGAGGCGACGAAATATTAGGGTAAGCGCGAGGGCAGTTGTGTGGCGGTGAATGCCAGCGAGGTGAGAAGGGATATTTATGTCTGATGGTCCTGCGCAGAGCGTGTCGGTCAGTTTCGTCACTCAAGTGAAGCCTCTCTTTCGTCCCCATGACCGCGAGTCGATGAAAAGCCACTTCGATCTCTGGGTCTATGACGACGTCAGCACACATGCGGATGCGATCATTACGCAGCTGCGCGCTGGCAGAATGCCCTGCGACGGTGCGTGGCCGCCCGAACAACTTGACATCTTCCAACAATGGATCGATACGGGCAAACTTCCTTGAATCGCGATGTCGCTCCTGAGCAGCCTCGCCAAGGAAGTTTGGTCCCTACGGTACAGACTTCGATGGTCTGAGCCGACCCGCAGCCGTCACTCTTCCTTCTCGTCGTCGTTCAATTCGCGGAGGAACTGAAACGTCAGCGCGGATTTCGAAAGGGCTTCGCGTCAAGCTCTTCACCAATTTGGGTCGATCAGAGAATCAGAACTATTTCTTCGCGAATCTATGTCGGTCGTCAGTGCTCGCCGCGATCATCAGGTGCGTCTTCGACTGCGTAGTCGATTGATTGAGCCCTGGTGAAAGCGTCGCCAAACTCCATCGGGGATCGATAAACCCGGCGCGAGCCGAATACCTCCGCTGCGACAATTGAACTGCGCGATGTGAAGTCTTGTGGCAATTGGCCCGGTACGGATTCGTCGATATGGTCGCGCATGGCAAAATCATCCCACCCGCTTTGAATGGTTTCGTCGTCCATTTCGGCGCCACTTGGCCCGACGTTGGAAATTGGATTGTCTCTCACGGCGTTGCTCCCTGGTAGAAGGTATTCACCATGGTCCGGAGTGACAGTGCTGAGAATACTCATCATCGATCAATAGAGCAATCGGTACTGGAACCGCCACTTCCAATGATTGGGGCGTTCACCGATCCGCGTTTTCCGCATCGTCGCCGGAACGACGTTGTTCCCCGTTCGTCAGAACGCAAGTGGAAGCTTGACGAGGGTGATTTTGGATGAACTTACAAGATCGCTACGACCGAGAGATCGCCAGTGCTCGTATTCGCGTCGTCTTGTCGGCCATCGACGCGCTGGAAAGTAGCTCCTAGTTCATGCGGTCTGGTCCACTTTTCGCGAATCGACGCAAGCGGTTAAGTTCAGGCCTTAGCGTTCAAAGGGCTTGGACCTCGCATTGGGCCTCTCGCGTCCGGGTACGGCCACTGGGGCAGGATGGCATCCATGACTAATCAACGTGATTGCGACAATTCAAACCTCCTTGGTCGAGTGGCCCACTTTGGTCTAGGCGGGACGATCGCGTCACGGCCGACCGGGGACTCGTCATCCGGTGTCCTGCCGAACATCGGGGCAAGCTCGCTTGTCGAGTCGGTACCCGGGCTCGAGTTGGTCGCTCGTGTCGAAAGTCGCTCCCTGCGTCAGATGCCGTCGGCGAATTTCTCTTTCGCCGACGTGCTTTACGTGAGTGACGCGATTCGCGACGCCTTCGCCGGCGGTGTCGACGGCGTTGTCGTGACCCAGGGAACCGACAACATTGAAGAGACCTCCTTCGCGTTCGACTTGCTCGTCGATGACGAACGTCCGGTCGTGGTGACCGGCGCGATGCGTCATCCGTCCCAACCGGGAGCTGACGGTCCGGCGAATATCCGAGCCGCGATCGTCGTGGCCGTGTCACCTCTCGCGAAGGGCATGGGGTCGCTCGTGGTCATGAACGATGAAATCCACGCGGCCCGATTCGTCCGCAAGATGCACGGGTCGAGCCTGTCGGCATTCTCTTCACCTCAGTGCGGCCCTCTCGGAGCCGTCATCGAGGATCGAGTCCATTTCTTTACTCGCGTCGACCCACTTGCGTTGGTGTCTCCGCGAGGTGAGATCGCACCGGTCGCACTCTTGCGATGCGCGCTGGGCGATGACGGACGGATGGTATCTGCGCTAAACGGTCTCGGCTATCGCGGCCTCGTCGTCGAAGCATTCGGTGGCGGTCATGTTGCGGAGTCCATGGTGGAGCCGCTCGCCGAACTGCTGAACACGATGCCGATCGTGCTCGCCTCGCGCACAGGGGCGGGCGTCGTGCTCGGCTCAACGTACGGTTTCCGAGGCTCGGAGATCGATTTGACCAACCGCGGATTGACGTCGGCAGGTGCGCTCGATGGCGCCAAGGCGCGGATTGCACTTTCACTCGCCCTGGCGTCGACCGACAGTCGCGCTCAAGCTGAGACCCGCTTTCGCGACATCGTTGACACGGTGGGCTGATCGCCGGAGTTCTCGAAGAGGCTTTCATTCGATGATCGCCGGACAAGGCGATTAGCGGCGGGAGTTCTCCCGAAGGAAATTCGACACGTACTCGAGGTGAGCGCTCATGGCCTCTTGCGCACCGCGTCCATCGCGATTACGCAGCGCTTCGTAGATAGCGGCGTGCTGGACGTACGAGCAGTGACGACGTTCCTGGGTGTCGCCTCGGCGTTTCATGGAACCCCACAGATCGCCTTTTCGCGCGGCCTCGATGAGGCCGTACATCCGCAGGATGAGTGGATTGTGCGTCGCCTCCATCAGAGACCGGTGGAATGCCAGGTCCCAGTGCTCGAACTCGTCGTAGTCCTTGGCCCGCTCGCATTCGTCCACGCACCGTGCGATCTCTTCGAAGTCGGTCTCGGTCGCTTCTACGACGGCGACGAACATCGCCATGGGTTCGAACGCCAGGCGGGCGGCCATCACATCGCTCGGTCCAATGTCGTAGAGGACGGCCAAGGACGTAATCGCGTTACTGTCGAGATTGATCATGGCCGAGAGCGGATCGCATTTGAGGTACGTTCCACGACCCACCTCGCGTGACACGACGTCCACGGCCTCGAGCAATGAGAGGGCACCGCGAACAGCGGAGCGTGACGACGCCAACGAACTGGCGAGCGCTCGCTCCGTTGGCAGTTGGGATCCCGTGGTCAGGCCGCGATGGGCCGCATCGCGGAGAACGGTCTCGGCGACGTCGTGAATTTGATCTTTTGAGAGTGTGAGCACCTGCCCTCCTCATTGCAATATCGCCAAAACCAATAGTACCAATGTCCTGGCGTCGTCTCAGAGTCTTTCACCCGATTCTCCTTATCACAAGGGGAACTTCGAGATGACCTTCTGACTCGGACGAATATTAATTCGAATAGACCGCAACCTCCACAACCAATGCACGTATCCATCGAGAATCTCGTTGTAAAACAATCGACCCCTGCATTGACAGAGGGCGCCGTAACGTGTAGGTTCTCTCCAATCAGAAGTACCAATACAACCTTTTGAACCAATTTTGGGGGTGTTTGTGCGTTTCGCAACCGTTCGAACCGACCGGGGTCTCAGGCTCCACGTGCAGGGAAGCGAGGGCTACGTCGACGTCGGTGACGCGACCGGCAACGAAACGCTGTCAACGCTGTCCGGTCTCGCGTACGCCGGCGAGGCCGGACTGGCCGCGGCTCGTGCTGTCTCGGGGCAGGCCGGCGTCGCCGTCGAGAAGCATCAGTTCGGTCCGGCTACTCCGGACACCCCGCGGATTCTCTGTCTAGGCGTCAACTACGCCGAGCACGCCATCGAAGGTGGACGCGACGTTCCGAAGTGGCCCGAGTCTTTTGTCCGCGGCACGGGCAGCGTTGTCGGTCCCTACGACGACCTTGTGGCCCCCGCGCTCACCGAGCGTTTCGACTTCGAAGCCGAGGTCGCTGTCGTCATTGGCAAGGGTGGCCGCTACATCCGTGCCGAGCACGCTTACGAAGCGATTCTTGGCTACGCCGCTATGAACGATGGCTCGGCGCGCGAGTGGCAACGCAAGGCGACGCAGTGGACGCCAGGCAAAAACTTTGAGGGCACCATGCCCATCGGTCCAGAAGTCGTGACGGTCGACGAAGTCGACATCACGGACGTGGCCATCCGGTCGACGCTGAACGGCGAAGTGATGCAAGATGCGCGCACGTCGATGATGATCGTGAACGTCGCGCGCGCCGTGGAGTACTTCTCGGGTTTCACAACCTTGCGTCCGGGTGACGTCATTGCGACCGGCACGCCCGGCGGCGTGGGATTTGCCAGGACGCCACCGGTCTGGTTGACGCCCGGCGACGTGATCGAAGTCTTTGTCGAGGGTGTGGGTACCATCTCCAACACCGTGGTCGCCGAAAAGGGCGCGCCAGCCGATTGGCCATGGCGCCCGCTGGAAGTGGACACCACCAACTTCTAGCCACGAAGGAACTGCGTCAAGCAGGGTTGAACCAAAATAGTTAAGGGGGCAGGATGCGGTTTTCAAAGATGACAGGACGAGGGGGACTCGTCAATCACAGCAAAAAGCGACTCGTTCTCGTCGCATCGGCGCTGGCACTCGTCGCCTCCGTGGTGACGCTGCCGATCGCGGCGGGCACTTCAGGCGCGACGTCGTTCAAGGGGTCGATCACGATCGCTACGGTCGCACCATTCACCGGCGCCGACGCGGCACTCGGTCCGAAGTATGAGACCGCCTGTTACGCCGCAACTCAGGCCATCAATGCGGCTGGCGGTGTGCTCAGCAAGCAGGTCAAGTGCAAGACCGTCGACACACGCGGCGACCCCGCGGACGCCGTTCCGGCGGTTCGACAGATGTACGCCACGACGTCGAACCTGGTGCTCGTGATCGGGTGCACGTCGGACGAGGCGGCGACGGTCGTGCCGATATTCGGCGCGCACAAGACGGTGTCGTTCTGCATGACGGGACAGTCCGAATTCGACGCGGTCCACTACCCATACTTCTTTCGACTGGTACCACCCGATGCGGCCGACTCCGTGGCGATGGTGCAGATAGCAAAGCGCCACAGTTACAAGAACATCGCGTTGGCCTTCGGCAACGACGCGGGTAGCCAGACCTTCGTCGCCCCAGCTGAAGCGGCCATCGCCAAAGCGGGCATGAAGGTCGTCTCGAATGAGACGCTCGACATGTCGGCCTCGACGTTCCAGTCGGAAGCCGAGTCGATTGTCCAGTCGCACCCTGATGCCATCTTGATGGAGGCACTCGGAGCGGCGGGCGTGGCCCTCTTGTCCGAGATCTACCAACTCAACGGGAACAAGATGATCCCGACGATTGGCACGTCGGCCATGATTGACCCGGTCTTCTTCTCCGGCGTCACGTCAGGCCCGATCGGTACGCAGAACTTCATCTCGGCCTTCGACGCGGACAACCAAACGGTCAACGCGTCCGGTCCGGCGTACCCGCTGTACCGCAAGTTGGTACTTGAACAGGCCGGCAAGGTCCCGGGTGTACCCAGCTTCCCTGGGCTCCTCTCGGCCAACGGCACGGTCCACTTGTACGACGGCATCAACCTGGCGGCGCTCGCCATGGACATGGCGAAGTCGACCTCCGGGTCGAAGTACAAGGCCGACATTCTGAAGATCGCCGAGGGCGTCAAAGGTGCGGTCAACGTGTCGAGTTACGCCGTCGGATTGAAAGACCTCAAGGCTGGTAAGAAGATTCACTACATCGGAGTAGGTGGCACATACCAGTTCGACTCGTTCCAGACGGCGTTCGGCCCGTTCGAAGACGATCAGTTCTTGGCGAACGGCACGACGGTGGCCGTGGGCGGGAGCCTCGGCTACTGCAGCCTCACGGAGTGCAAGTCGACTCCATAGTTACCGCCAGGGTGGTCGCGGCAGATAATCGCCGCGACCACCCTGCACTCACCGCACCGATCTACAGCCCACCCACCCACTCTCGGAAGGTCTTGACGTCGTGACCGTCTTTCTCTCGTCACTCGGCTTCGGCCTAATCTCGGCAGCGGTCCTGGCGATCGCCACCGTCGGATTCACCATGCAGTTTGCGGTCACGAACGTCCTCAACCTGGCGTACGGCTCTGTAATGATCAACAGCGCGTTCGTCACGTACTTCCTCAACTATCACGCACATCTGAACGCGTGGGTGGCGATGATCGGCGGCGTCTTCACGGGCGCCGCCGCGTCGTACCTATTAAACCGCTTCGTCTTTACGCCCTTTCAACGACGCAACCTGCCGCCAATCACCATCGTCATCGTGGCCCTTGGCGTCGACCTGTGTGGCACCTTCGGTCTGCAGGCGATCATCGGCGGTAGCTACTTCACCTATCGACAGTCGCAAGGTCGCGAGTCCCACTTCTGGGGAATGTATTTGAGTACTTTGCAACTGATCATCATTGGAATCTGTCTCGTGGTCATGGGACTCATCCATTGGCTGCTCAAGTACACGCGACTCGGCAAGGCCATGCGCGCGACTTCGGCCAACCCGAGCCTGGCTCGTAACTCGGGCGTGCGCACCCAGCGGGTGATCTCCTCGACCTGGCTCATCTCGGGGGCGCTCTGCGGCCTAGCCGGCACCGTGTTCGCCATGAACACCGGGGTCTTCTATGCGACGAGCGCTCAGCTCTACATCGTGCTGCTGCTCGCTGCCATGTTCCTCGGTGGGCCCGGCTCGGTGTACGGCGCCATGCTCGGAGCCATCACAATCGGGGTCGCGACCGAACTCAGCGCGGGCTACTTCAATCCCCAGTACAAAGAGGTCATCGCCTTCGTGGTCTTGCTCGGCATGCTGACGTTCCGCCCCTTCGGTCTCTTCGGAAGCGAGAAAACCATCTGATGAGCGCCATCTCCTTTTACGTCGCGACGATCATCGTGTACGGAGCCGTGGACTCGATGGCCTGCCTTGCCCTCAACGTGCAGTTCGGATTCGCGGGTCTCTCGAACTTTGGTTTCATCATCTTCCAAGCCGGTGGGGCGTACGCCGCGGCGGTGCTATCCATGGGGCCGTGGCAAAAGTCCAACGGCGGCTTCCAGCAGTACGTCCTCGGATGGCACCTGGCTTGGCCTCTCCCGTGGATCGGGGCGGCCCTCTTCGGGGGACTCCTCGCCCTTCCCTTCGTCTTCTTGGTCGGTAAGCGCCTTCGCGGTGACTTCGCGGCTGTGGGGTTATTGGTCTCGGCCGTCCTACTCAATCAGCTGGTAAACAATTTCGTGCCGCTGTTCAACGGCGCGGCCGGCGTCTCGATCGTGCCGGCCCCGTTCTCGCACTACTGGAACCCGCAGGGCCTCGGCTACCAGTTCGCCTACGGGGGTGTCGCGGTCGTGCTGTGCGTCGGGGTCTACTTCTTGTTGCGCCGCGTCACCGAGTCCCCCTGGGGCCGCTCCTTACGCGCGATGCGCGACAACGACATCGTGGCCGACGCGCTGGGCAAGAACGTGCGCGTCCAACGCACGTCGGTGCTGATCCTCGGCGGCATGATCGCCGGGTTGAGCGGGGCCATCCTGGTGGGCTTCATCAACCTCTGGGCGCCGGGCGCCTGGGGCTACGCCGAGACGATCGTCCTCTTCGCCGCCATCATCGTGGGTGGGGCGGGCAATCACAAGGGTGCGGTTCTCGGTGCGCTGCTGGTGCCACTGGGATTCGAAGAGATCACCCGATTCATCCCGCCGCTGTCGAACCCGGCGCTCGTCCCGGCGCTCGAGTGGGTGGCCATCGGACTGCTCATCATCGGGTTCCTCTGGTTCCGGCCCGATGGGATCTTGCCTGAACGACGCCGAATCCTCAGTGGTTCGGCCAAGTCGCCGCCGGATTCGTCGAGCACGGAGTCGGACTCGCTGATCAACCTCGGCAACCTGGAACACATGGATTTCCGCCAACTACTGCGGCTCGAGGGCGACGCGAGCGATCACTCGATCATCCTCTCGACCGATCGATTGACCCGCGCTTTTCATGGCGTGAGCGTCGTCTCCGACGTGTCAATCGAAATCCAGCGGGGCCGACTCACCGGACTTATCGGGCCTAATGGCGCCGGTAAATCGACGACCTTGGCCATGCTTGCGGGCACGCTGGCTCCCACGAGTGGCAAGGTCCTCTACGAGGGCCGCGACATCACTTCGATGCCCTCGAACGTACGGGCGAAAGCCGGGATGATCCGAACGTTCCAGTTGGCCAGTGAGTTCAAGAAGCTCACCGTCTTGGAGAATCTGGTCTCGGCCATCCCGCGCCAGTCGGGTGACTCCTTCGTAGGGGCGCTGAGGGGACGGCGATTCTGGGGCCGCGACGACGCGCAGAACATTGAACGTGCGAGCGAGATGCTCGAGGGTTTTGGCCTCAGCCAATACGCCGACAGTTACGCCGGCGGTCTCTCGGGCGGGCAACGCCGTCTGGTCGAGATCATGCGCGCCCTCCTCGCCCAACCGACGATCCTATTGCTGGATGAACCGATGGCCGGCGTGCACCCGAACCTGGCGCACAAGATCGGCGATCAACTCACCCGACTCGTGGCCAGCGGAATGACGATTGTGATGGTCGAGCACGAGCTGGCGATCATGGACGCGTTCTGTGACCCAGTCATCGTGCTCGCCGAAGGCCGGGTTTTGGCCGAAGGTACGATGGCCGAGCTTCGAGCCAAGAAAGAAGTGGTGGAGGCCTACCTTGTCGGTTGAACTCTCCACGTCAGGCAAGGTCCTGCGCGCGAGCGCGGTCTCGGCCGGCTACGACGGTCGCGCCATAGTCAACGACATCGATATCGAAGCGACGCCCGGCAAGGTCGTCTCGGTGGTCGGACCCAACGGGTCGGGCAAGTCGACGTTGCTGAAGTCCCTTGTAGGCGTGGTCCCAGTCCTCGGGGGCGCGGTCACGGTTGGCGACACTGATATCACGAACCTCGCGCCCGAGCGCATCGCGATGCTGGGCGTCGGCTATGTTCCCCAGATCGACGACGTCTTTCCGCCGTTGTCGGTGAAAGAGAACCTCGAGATCGGCGGCTATCTCCTGGCACGTGACGACGTGGCGCCGCGAATCGACGCTGTGTTGGAGTTCTTCCCTCGGCTGAAGACCATGATGTCGCGAAAGGCGGGAAAGCTCTCCGGGGGCGAACGCAAGATGCTCGCCATGGGTCGGGTACTCATGCTTTCACCCTCAGTCCTGGTCCTCGACGAGCCGACGGCCAACCTGGCGCCACTTGTAGCGACGCAGTTGCTCGAGGAGTACATTCGTGGCTTCGCTGACCACGGATCGACGGTTTTGCTCGTCGAACAGCGCGCCAAGGCGGCACTGCGGATCTCTGACTGGACCTGCGTACTCAGTGGTGGTCGCGTGGTCCTCTCGGGAGAGCCGAGCGACCTCGAGAACAATCCACTCTTCGTCGAGTCGTTCCTCGGCGGCGGTGCCAAGGCGTAGCGACGTGGTGGACGAACTCACAATGAGTACGCAACCGGGATTCTGGACCCACGAGAAGCGGCGCGACGCCCTCGTCATCGCGCTCACCGTCGTGACTGGCTCGATCGACGCGATCGGACTCCTGCGTCTCGGGGGTGTGTTCACGAGCGTCATGACGGGAAACATGGTCTTTCTCGGGATCGCGGCCAGTGAGCACAGTGGGTCGATCGCGTTGCACACAGGTGCGGCGTTCGCCGCGTACATCATCGGTAGCTTCCTCGGCGCTCGCGTGGCCGGACACGCGCCCGACGACGAGACCCAGCTGTGGCCGCGCTCCATCGTCAACGCGCTCTTGGTCGAACTGGTCTTCATCGCGATCTTCACCGTGTGGTGGGAGCTCGTGCACGGTGCCCCGTCGAGTGATATCTCCTACGCCCTGTTGGGACTGAACGCGACGGCTCTCGGCATTCAGAGTTCCGCGGTGCTTCGTTTTGGGCTCAGCGGACTCTCGACGACGTACCTAACGGGAACGCTGACACAATTCGTCGCCAACTTGACGAAGAGGGGCGCGCGTTTGCAAGCTCGTTCGGGTCTGATTCTCCTGGCGCTCATTGTCGGAGCTGGCCTTGGGGCCTTGTGCGCCCTTTACGCCCCCCTGATTGCGCCAATCGTCCCGTTGGGTGCGCTGTGCGTCGTGGTCTTTGGCGCGTTGAGTTCATTTCACCATCGTCTGCCCTGACACGAGACAACTCTCATTGGATATCGAAGTCCGATTGAGTGTCAACGAAGCGGATCGTCTGCCCGCCTCTTCCACAGATGCGCCTCGTGCGAGAGGACCGAGTTCCTTCGCGAGAGCGTCTACACGCGCTCTGTCATTGGCGGCGAGGACGATCGACTCGCCTCCTCGGCTGAGGTGTCGGGCCACGGCACTTCCAATATTGCCAACTCCGACAATTGCTGTTGTCGACGTTTCGGTCATCATTAACCTCCTCATTAATCAGTCCGAAGAACTGGTGGCACTTGTCCAATCACCGGATTCCCAGTGCTCCTCTATTACGGAGTCTTCAATTGGGAAGAAGTCAAGAGTCGAAAAGTGAACTGGTCGCGTTTTCAGCTTGAAAGCTGGATTTCAACTTCTGATTCACGAATATCGATGTTTGTTGTCACGCGGTATATCCACCATTCGAATCGATCACTGCTCCCGTGATGTAGGAGGCAGAAGGGCTGACGAGGAACGCGATCACCGCTGCGGTCTCGGCTGGGTCACCCATGCGCGGAATCGCGAGAGCGGACGTCATTGCCTTGAGTACATCAGGGTCAGGTTGCGTCATATTGGTTGCCATCAAACCCGCCTGGACCATATTCACTGTGACTCCGCGCTTACCCAGATCACGGGCCACGCCCTTTGTGTATCCGGTGAGACCGGCTTTGGTCGCTGCGTAATCAGCGAAGCCGGGTCTCCCCACGCGCGATCCGATTCCGGAGCCGACATTAACAATTCTGCCGTCGTCCCTAATAACCTTCGCCGCAGCGCGAATGATCGCAATGATGCCCGTGTAGTTAGTGGCGTGCATTCGGTCGAGTGCGGCAACGTCAATGCTGGGATCGTCAATGGGTTTGCCCTGCTCTACGCCAATCGCAGCGTTGTTGACCAAGATGTCTAAGCCGCCGAACCGACTCACGACGTCGTTGATCAATTTCGGTGCCAGCGTCACGTCTGCCTGGTCGGATCGATATGCCTCTGCGTCAACACCACTCGCATGTAATTCTTTCACTAGCGCCTCGGCTTTTTCATGGGAGTTGACGTAAGTGATCGCGACGTTGGCCCCCATGTCAGCGAGGGCTCGTGCGGTGGCCGCACCCAAACCTCGAGATCCTCCGGTGACGAGTGCAACCTTGCCTTGAAGTGGCTTTGACATATGTTCTCCTTTCGAGGAACGCAATTTAAGTAACAGGATCTGGGCTTGGCTGCCGACAACCTTGAGCACTCTCGAACGGCCATTCTTGACCGTGCAGTCCATAACATAGTAGTTATGGACTGAAGTGTCAATAACTGGTAAAATGCGGAAATGGCAAGGCCACGAGAGTTCGATGAAGGCGTCGTGCTGCGGGCGACGCGCGACCAATTTTGGGCGACCGGTTACGCAGGAACCAGCATGGACGCCATTGCCACGGCGACCGGTCTAGGTAAGGGAAGTCTCTACGCCGCCTTTGGCGACAAGCGAAAGCTGTACCTTCGCGTGTTCGATGACTACTGCACTGCGATCGTCGACGCTGTGGGCAATCAACTCAACGGCGATGACGAGGGAGCGTTCGATCGGCTCTGTAAACATTTTCGAACGATCGCCGCACACACCGCAGCCGACACTGGCCGACGGGGCTGTTTCCTCGCCAAAGGTACGTCCGAACTTTCCGAACTCGATGCAGACATTGCAGCCGGATCATTACGCACATTCGACTTGCTTCTTGAGACACTCGCCGCAGATATTCGGGGTGCGCAACGTCACGGTGATATCGACCCGGAGGCGGACGCGAATGAGTTGGCCAGTCTTGCCCTCGCCGTGCTTCGCGGCATCGAAGCGCTGGGCAAGGCTGGGAAAGGCGAGTCGACGATCCAGGCGATTACCGAAACGTTCATCGCCCTCCTGCCGAGGTAGCGAAGCGTAACCATCTAGGAAAACTGACATTCGCTGGTGGAGAAGTGGGCATGTTTACAGGGAATTCCCTTCAAGCGAGCAACGAGAATCGAACTCGCGGTCTCAGCTTGGGGAGCTTGGACCCATTTCGATCGAATGGGCATGGTTTTTTGATGAAGCATAAATATGCTACAATTGTGGCATGAGCAGAGTGAGAGTGAGCACGACGGTTGACGGCGACCTACTGACAGAGGCTCGTCGAATTCGATCCCAGACGAACGATGCGAATCTGATCGACGAGGCGCTTCGCTCGCTGATCGCAAGGAATCGCTCGGGCGAGATTGATTCTGCCTACGCCGCTTATGACCGATTCCCGGTTGACAACCCTGATGATTGGGGAAGTCTCGACGCCTTTCGCAAAGCGGCCGCCGCCTCGTGACCGTTCAACCATTGCGCGGTGAACTCTGGTTGTGCGAACTGCCCGATATTGCCAAGCGCCCGGTCGTGGTGATGTCGCGTGATGCAGCGATTCCGCGGATGCGACGAACTTTGATCGCGCCCTGCACGACCACCATCCGTAACCTGGCCAGCGAAGTTTTGCTCGAGCCCGGCGAGGACCCGATTACTCGTCGCTGCGTGGTCAACCTGGACTCAGTCGAGAGTGTGTCGACCTCAGTCTTGGTTGATCGATTGGGGCGCCTTAGTGATGAGCGGATGAGACAGGTTTGCGATGCAATGAGCGTCGCGGTGGGTTGCGGAGATTAATCCGCAATACTGAATCGGAGCGGGCGACGAGAATCGAACTCGCGTTCTCAGCTTGGGAAGCTGATGTTCTGCCGCTGAACTACGCCCGCGGAGAAGTCAATAGTAACGCCGAACGGGTGTCGCGAATGGGTGAGCTTTCTTGGCCAGACCGCGTAAACAACGGCGCGAAAGGTTGGAACGCGGACCTTCATCTCCGCGAGTCTTCGATGGTACCTTCTGTTCGTGACCATCCGAGTAGTGCTGGCTGAGGACAATGCGCTGTTGCGCGAGGGAATCACACGTCTAATAAGTAGCGACGAGGAATTCGAATTGGTCGGAGTTGCCAGTGATTATCCAGAGTTGATCGATTCGATCACGACCAACGAACCTGACGTCGTGGTTACCGATATTCGAATGCCACCCACGGGTACCGACGAAGGCATACGCGCCGCGGCCTGGTTACGTGAGAATCGACCGAAAGTGGGCGTCGTCGTTCTCAGCCAGTACACGGCACCGGCGTACGCGCTGGCATTGCTCGAAGAAGGTTCGGCCGGACGTGCGTATCTGTTAAAGGAGCGTGTCGCGGGAGCGAGCGAACTCTCTCGCGCTATTCGTGTGGTCGCCGAAGGCGGCTCGGTCATCGATCCACTCGTGGTCGATGAACTGGTCAAGGCGCGATCGCATCGACCAAAGAGCGATCTCGATTGGTTGACGCCACGTGAGACAGAAATACTGAGCGAGATGGCCCAAGGTAAATCGAACGGCGCCATCGCAAAAGCACTCGGCGTGTCCGAACGAGCCGTCGAAAAACATTCGAACTCGATATTCGCAAAGTTCGGGCTGTCAGAAGAGCACGATTTGAATCGTCGAGTCAAAGCAGTTCTTGTATATCTTGGCGAGAACGCGGGAGGCTAACTACACCGTCTCGCGGAAGGCACCTCACTGCCGACGCGAACAACGCAGTGAGATACTTTACGCATGGAAGAGCCCCTCTCTGTCATCGTCGTGGACGACCAGGCCCCGTTTCGGATGGCGGCACGCGCCGTCATTCGCCGTTCCGAGGGATTCACACTCGTCGGTGAGGCGGAGAATGGACTGAAGGCGCTTGAGCTCGCGCACGAAGTCCACCCGAACATCGTGCTCATGGATATCAACATGCCCGAGATGGGCGGAATCGAAGCGACCCGCCGCATCGTCGAAGATGAACCAGATACCTTCGTCATCCTTTGCTCGACCTACGACATCACTGACCTTCCGCCGGACGCTCCCGAAAGTGGCGCTCGGGCTTACGTGCACAAAGAACACTTAGGGGCGACGACACTTCGACGACTGTGGGATCAACGAGACAAAGTCGCCTTCGCCACCTGACTTAGCCGAGCGGCAACGAACCGCGAATAGAGGTGCCGTGTCCGATCTCTGACTCCCAGCGCACGGCGCCGCCAATAGCGCCGAGTCGGTCCATCATGTTGACGTAGCCGTGACCTCGTTGGGCCGTTCGCACGTCAAAGCCCGGGCCGTCGTCGCGTACTTCGAAGAGCAGACTGCCGGTCTCTTCCCAGACGCGAACGACGACGTGCGACGACGGGGCGTGCTTGCCGGCGTTCTGCAACGCTTCGAGACAGCAGAAGTAGACGGCCGCCTCAACGTCGCCGCCGTAGCGGCCAATGCCTTCGGTGATTAATTCGGTGTCGAGCGGTGACCTATTGACGACGGCCTTCAGCGCCTCGCCGAGACCACTGTCGACGAGCAGCGGCGGATAGATGCCGTGGGCCAACTCACGCAGCTCTCGAATCGTCTCTTGCACCGCTTCGCCGAGTTCATCGAGCATCTGAGCCGCCATCGCGGGGTCCTCAGCTACCACGTCCTTAGTGAGACGAAGGTTGACCGCCAGAGCGACGAGGTGCTGTTGCGCACCGTCGTGAAGATTGCGTTCAACGCGTCGACGTTCGGCGTCGCCGCTCGCCACTACGCGCGCTCGCGAAGCGCGCAGCTCGTCGGCCTGGCGTCGCAGTTCATCCAACGACGTCTGCAAGGCCGTGTCGAGTTGTGCGTTGTGAAGCGCCAAGCCGACCTGTCGCGCGAGGTCCGCGAGCACTCGATCGTCTTCCTCACGGAACGCCACTGCACCTTCGATCTTGGAGACGACGATGATGCCCAAGAGTTCGCCGGCGTGACTGATCGGGGCGACACGAATGGGGCCGGCCATATCACTGGTAACGATTGACGGCAGCCACACCGAAGCCCACGCGTTGCCGGAGACGCCGGCTCGCGCGATGACCAGTCGTTCATCACGCGTGACGTGCAAGGAACGAGTCGGTCGGTCGGGCACCGATACCACCAGGTCTAAGACCTCGCCGTTGCCGGTGAAGATCTCAGCGGAAGCCAGGGACAAGGTCTTTCGAAGCGATTCGACGAGTTGCAGCAACAACTCGTCCATCGGGATCGCGCGCGTCATTCGGGTGCCAAAGGAGCGCACCACTTCGTCGGGCGCTTCGCGCGCACCGTACGTGAAGCTGGTGGCGATACGCGTGAATCGACCACGAAGGCCCAGTTGCGCAATGGCCGCGACCGCCGCCGCCGCCATTGCCCACCACAAGAGATCGCGGTCGGCGTGCGACGTCGGCGCCTTATCGAAACCGCGCACGGCGAGCAAATACGCGCCCGCAACGATCGCCACGGTGCCCAACATGGTGATGAGGTGCACGAGCACGCGGTCGGCGTGCGAGGCGGCGTTCGACCGTCCCGTCGCGAGTCCCAGCGGCACGAGGCACGAGAGCGCGATCAGCGGTACTCCGACGTTGATGGGCCAGTCGACCAATGAATGAAGGGTGAGGAGGATGACGATGAACGTGAGCGCCAGCGCCGATCCCGCGACGAGGGACTGGACCAACTGACGAGAGTGCGCGGACGCGTCAACGTATCGCCCTCGTAGGGCGGGTAAAGCCACGGCGACAGCGACACACCAGCCGAGCGCGAGCGGCCACGGCGAAAGTGCTTTCGCGCCGGCGACGTAGTAGATGCTCAAGGCAATCGCCACGCAGTACCACGCGCCAGCGCTGAGTTGGCGACCCCTGGACTTGAGCACGCCGTTCGGGAGCGACAACACGATGTGCACGACGACGGCCATCGTGAGCAATGCCGCGGCGTCGGCGATGCGACGAGACGCGTTGTCGATGCCGAGTCCGTGAGTGTCGCCGAGACGCATGACGACCATGACGACCCCGCCCCCGAGTGACACCAGCGAGCACAAGAGACCAAGCCGCGGTGTGCGGGCGACGAGGACGATACCCGCGAGCGCCCAGCTCACGATGGAGGCACCGACCGCGCTCCAGAGCGCGACTCTGCCCGCGTGTGGTGCGTCTACGAGAGCTATCACCACGGCAATCACGCCGATGATCGCCGCGGCGAAACATGCAAGTCGATCACGCGATGCCGACGCGGTACGCACCGTCGAGCGAGTGGCGGGCAACGTGCTCACTACGTCGCGGGTGCTCAGAGCGTGCCGATCGTCGTTACGGTCTCGACGTCACCGTCGTTGGCGTCTCCTTCCACGATCCGACCGTCGCGCATTCGCAGTACCGTGTCGGCGGCGTTGGCGACGTGGGCGTCGTGCGTCACCAGGATGATGGTCTGTCCGGCAGCATGGAGTCGGGTAAGTAGTTCGATGACCTCTTGACCGCCGACCGAGTCGAGGGCTCCGGTCGGTTCGTCGGCGAGCAGAAGCGTCGGCTCGTTGGCCAAAGCCCGCGCGATGGCGAGGCGCTGACGCTGCCCACCGGAAAGGACACCCGGCATCTCGGACGCCTTGTCCGCGATGCCCAGCAAGTCCAACAGGTCACGGGCGCGCGATTCGGCCGACTTGCGATTGCGTCCGGCGATGATCGCGGGTAACGCGACGTTTTCCAGCACGCTCATGCCTTCCAAGAGGTTGAAGAACTGGAAGACGATCCCGATGTGCTTGCGGCGAATCAAGGCGTGGTCGTCTTCGGAGCCTTCGGACATGGGTTCGCCGGCGACGACGATCGATCCCTCGTCGACCTCTTCGAGGCCCGCGATGAGGTTCAGCAATGTCGACTTGCCGCATCCCGAAGGCCCCATCAAAGCAATGAAGGTGCCTCGTTCGACGGTGAGATCGACTCCTCGCAGCGCGCGAACCGGCGCCAGTTCCGCTTCGAAGGTTTTGCGCACGCCGCGCACTTCGAGCGCCGGCATCGCGGATGCTTCGCGGAGGTTCGCTTCCGGTTGGGTCGTCGTCATGGAGTATCTCCTTCATTGGCTGAACTGAAACGTGGCGCATCGAGAGTGAGCGCCAGGATCTTGTAGGCGATGACCGGGGTGTCGCGACCCTTCACGAGTTGGGCGTCGAGCGTGACGGTGTCGACTTCGCACGCGAGCGCCTTCTTAGTGGGCTCCGATATCACCGTCTCGCCAGCCGAGGCGAGTTGTTGCAGTCGCTGGGTCAGATTGACCGTGTCGCCGACGAGCGTGTACTCGAGTCGCTCCTCAGAACCCAAAAGCGCCGCGGCCACTTCGCCGGTCGAGAGACCGATGCCGAGTCCGAACGGCGGAAGGCCATCGTGCTCCCAGGTCACGTTGATCTCGTTCTGGAGCGCGTGCATGCCGGCCGCTGCGACGACAGCGCGGTCGGCGTGATCTTCGCTCGGTACCGGAGCACCGAAGACCGCCATCACTGCGTCACCGACGAATTGCATTACCGTCCCCCCTTCCCCAATGATGGCGCGATTCATCGCGGCGCGATGGGTGTTCAGTTGACCGGCCAGATCACTGGGGTCCGCGTGCTCGGCGATGGTGGAATAGGAGCGAATGTCGCTCATGATGACTGTCACGTTCAATCTCTCGGTCTCGCCGATATGTCGGCCCTCATTGCGCAGTTTTTCTGCGATTCCGCCCGGTAGGAGTCGCGAAAGTGTCTCGCCTTGTTCTTCACGGTCAACGATGGCACGGTGGAGATTGCGAAGGCGATCGAGAGCGCCCTGGTGGCCGGCGCTCACCTCGGCGGCGAGTTTACGAAAGAGGTCCTCGACCTGAGCGTCGACAGCTTCTGGGGTGAGTCGACGCGCCGCGGCGATCGCCTTGATCGGTTTACCTTCGGCGACGAAGCCCAGCAATGACTCTTCGTTCTCGGTGAGTTCGCTGTTGGAGGTGACCGGCTGCATCAGCGATGCGACGATCGAGGGATCGAGCGCAGTGCCACCGGTCGCCACCATTCGAATCGCTTCGATGAGCTGATTGCCTTGAGCGAGATTGTCCTTCAGCAGATACCCATAGCCCGCCGAGCCTTCGGCGAGTAGCGCGACGGCGTACTCGGGGTCGTCGTACTGCGAGAGGATCACTATTCCTGTGCCGGGATGACGCTTGCGCACTTCCTTTGCGGCGTCAATGCCCTCGCGGTTGAATGAGGGTGGCATCCGTATGTCGGTGACGAGGACGTTGGGCGCGGCGGCGGTGGCGCCGGTCACGGTCTCGTCATAGTCCGACGCGACGCCGACGATCTGCAAGTCACTCTGTCGGTCGATTAAGGCGCGCACGCCTTCGCGCACGAGCAAATTGTCGTCGGCCAAAAAGACGGTGATGGCCGCGACGTTGTCAGCGCTGTGCTCACTCATGATGACGATATTCTCGTGCCCTTCTGGCCGTTTTCAAAAGGGGGCAGACTCCACACTTTGAGGGGGTGTTAGGCCCCCGCCGCGCAGTGCGGTACCACTATTTACTGAGAAACTCGCGATAACCACGATGGTTCCATGAGATACCAGAGTTCAGTCACTTCACTGTCGTGGATTCCCTCCGAGGCGATTCAAGGCGGAACCCGTTTGCCGTTCGACGTCGGAATGGCTCACTACGACCAAGCCCCACCGGACGAGATCGATGAACTCGACGAACTTCGTCGCAACGATCGCTTTCGTTTCGCCAATCGACTGGCGGCTTCCATTCAAGTGAACGCCAGCGGCGAGATCATCGCAGCGAGCTACACCGGCGCCGGCATGATCGGTAGCACGACCGTCAAGCTCGGTCCGGTCCACAAGGTCTTCGAAGCCGTCGCGTTTCCCGACATCAAGATGAAGCCGGTCTACGGCGAAGGTTGGGTCCGTTTCACGCAGACCGCCGGGGGGCGCACAGGCATGCCGGCGCCGCGACGAGTTCGTCGCGCGCCGTTCGTGCAGTGGCAGGCTCCGCTGGCCTGGACGACGCTGTCGCTCACCATGTTCACCAACGGTGAGTCGAAAGGCGCGCTGGTCGGGGCGAGCCGTTTCCCGCGCCACTGGGTGTATGACGAACACGGTCAACTGAACGCGAAGTCGGGTCTGATTGACTTCTCGGACTGGTACCGCAAGTCCTTCGGCAAGCAGACGCCGTGGGGTCACCAAGACTCCGATGCTTTCGTTACGACGGTGGAAACTGCGCTGGAGCGAAATCTCTCGCACAAACTGATGGCCGGAGCGGCCAAACCTAGGATTAGAAAGGTGAAGCGGGGAACAGTGCTGGTCACCCAGGGGGAGCGCAGTTCGGACGTCTATTTGATCCTCGACGGCGTCGTACGCGTCGAGGTTGATGGCGTGCGCATCGCCGAATACGGGCCGGGCGCCATGCTGGGTGAACGCGCCTACCTCGAAGGTGGGGCCCGCACGTCCTCGCTCGTCGCAGTCACCGACTGTCGCGTCGCGTCGGTGCCAGCTGAATCGCTCGACCGTGACGCGCTCCAAGAGCTCTCGACCGGACACCGCCGAGAAGACTTGAACGCGGGCTAACTGCGTGCTGGTCACCTTCCTCGGCGTGCGAGGTTCCACACCGGCGCCGGGCGAGGAGTTCCTGCGTTATGGCGGGCACACGTCGTGCGTGGCGATCGCCCACGACGGCGAGTTGCCGTCGCTGCTCCTCGACGCCGGCACGGGAATCCGTCGAACGAGTTCGCTGATGAACGGCGAGCCGTTTCGAGGATCGATCCTTCTCACCCATCTGCACTGGGACCACGTCCACGGATTGCCTTTTTGTGATGCGACCGATCGAGTCGACTCGCGAGTCACGCTCTTCGTCCCCGACCAGCTCGACGGATCGGATCCGTTGGAGATGCTCTCGCGTGGCATGTCACCACCGCATTTTCCGGTGCGCGCCGACGAACTGCGCGGCGACTGGTCCTTCGTCTCGCTCTCGGCGTCTGAGATGGAGATCGAAGGATTCCGCGTGCTCGTCGAAGAGATTCCGCATAAGGGAGGTCGGACCTACGGTTTTCGCGTGAGCGATGGCACCGCCACGATTGTCTACATGCCCGATCACTGTCCGAGCGCTCTGGGTCCGGGACCGGACGGTTTAGGCGAGTATCACCAGGCGGCCCTGACGCTTTGTGAAGGAGCAAACGTGCTGATCCACGATGCCCAGCTCGTGCGCGAAGAGTTGGAGGCCGAAGCGTACTTCGGTCACGCCGCGGCGGAGTACGCGGTCGAATTAGCCCGTCACGCCAACGTGGGACAGGTCGTCTTGTTCCATCACAAGCAGACCCGCGTCGACGACGATCTCGATGCCATCGGGGCCCGATTCTCGGGAATGCCTCACGTCACCGTCGCCACCCAGCGCACGGTGCTCGAACTGTGAGCCCACCGAATCCGTCACTCGACGTCGCGGTTGTCGGATCGGGACCGAACGGTCTGGCGGCGGCGTTGACGCTAGCTCGAGCCGGACTTTCGGTTGAAGTGTTCGAAAGTGCGTCGAGTCCGGGCGGCGGTTGTCGCACGGAGGAGCTGACGTTGCCGGGCTTTCATCACGACGTCTGTTCGACGATCCAATCAATGGTCACGATTTCACCGTTCTTTCGAGACTTCGCCGACGTGCTCGGCGGAGTGACTCTGTTGAAACCGGAAGTCGCGGTGGCCCATCCCCTTGATGGAGCCAGCGCGGCCAGCGTCGAGGGATCCGTCGCGCAGACCGCACCGATGCTCGGCGTTGACGGCGACACGTATCGCCGGCTCTTCTCCCCGCTCGTCGCCGACGCTGCAGGGCTCGCAAAGTCAGTCCTGGCGCCCCTTCGCTCACCTCCGCGCAGTCCCCTGACGATGGCCCGCTTCGGACTCAACGGGCTACCTTCAGCGACGCATCTTGCCAAGAGGTTCGCGACCGCTGAAGGAAAGGCCCTCATCGCCGGACTCTGCTCGCACGCGATGTTGCCGCTCGACGCGCCGGTGACTGCGGCCTTCGGAATATTCCTCAACGTCACCGCGCACGCGGGCGGTTGGCCGGTCATTGAAGGCGGCAGCGCGAAGTTGATCGACGCACTCGTCGCGGCGCTGATTGACGAAGGAGTCACGGTGCACGTCGATCGGCCCATCGGTCAGTTGCGTGATCTTCCCGAGTCTCGCGCGACGCTCTTTGACACGTCCGCGCAAGGTTTGGTGGACATCGCCGGCGACCGACTCAGCGCGCGTTACAAATCGGGTGTCGCTCGGTTCCAACGCGGCCCGGGCGTGTTCAAACTCGACTGGGCGCTCTCCGGTCCCGTGCCGTGGCGTGCGGATCAGTGTCGTCGGGCGGCGACGGTGCATGTTGGAGGAACATTCGACGAGGTGGCCGCCTCCGAGAAGGACGTGGCCGACGGTCGCCACCCGGAGAGGCCGTTCTGCATCGTCGTGCAGGCGAGTGTCGCCGACGCTTCACGGGCCCCGGGACTCCAACAGACTTTGTGGGCGTACTGTCACGTCCCCAACGGATCGAACGTCGACATGACTGATCGCATCGAACGCCAAATCGAACGGTTCGCACCGGGTTTTCGAGACCTCATTCTCTCTCGAGCGACGACGTCCACGGCTGATGGCGAACGCCATAATCCGAACTACCTGGGTGGTGACATCTCGGGTGGCGCTGGCACGCTACGCCAGACCTTGTTTCGACCGACCGTTCGTTGGAACTCGTACCGCACGGGTACGAAAGGGCTGTACCTGTGTTCGGCTTCGGCGCCGCCGGGCGGCGGAGTGCACGGCATGGCCGGCTACGGCGCGGCCCGCACGGTCTTGGCGGACTTGCGTGGTCGTTAGTCGGGGGTAGCTCTCGCTACTCCGAGCGGAGGACGAGACCCGGTGGAGTAGTGGCCGCGTTGCGCCCGGGCCACATCGCGGCGATGACGGCCACGCCCAGCGTCCCGAATCCCACAATGACAAGGGCGAGCGTAGGCACCGTTGGTTGCGGCACGGCATTGATGTCGCGAGCGAAGAGCGTCCAGAGTTCTCGCCCCAGGAGGATTCCGAGCGGAATACCAATGACCGCGCCTATGAATCCATCGATCGTTGCCTGCCACGCGACTGCGGCCGCGAGCATTCGTCTGGTGAAGCCCAACGTCTTCATGATCGCGAGGTCACGTCGTCGGCGTCGAACTGACGCGATAAGTGTGAGCGCCAAGGCGACCACGGCGCCCGCAGCGAGACCGGTCGCGAGCAGTTCAGGAGTAGCGCCGATCGAGCGATAATCCACGATTTGGGCAGGCCGCTGCACCCCGAGCACCGTGACGTAGTTGCCCCTCGCCTGCGGGTCGTTGCTGAACACAGTGTTCACGTCGCTCGCCAGGGCCTCGAGATTTCGTTTGCCCGCAGGCGCACTGACGCCCGCGCGCAGTCGCACGAAGATCAGATTGGGACCATTGAGGTTGGGATCTTTGTTCGAAATTGCCTTTAAGAAAGAACGCGGCTCGAAACCCAGAGGGACTAGAGCGCCCGTGCCCATCGACGTGTGTTCGGCGACCGCGGAGACGAACCCGACGGCCGGGAACGTCGCCGTCCCGACGATCGTCATAGCGGTCGGCGGGATGTAGACGGGTGCGCTCTTGGGTGAGCCGACACTGATGAAGACGGTCTGCCCGACCTTCTTGTGCAGCGCGGCGAGCGTCTGATTGCCGAGGACGATCTCGCGCTTGTTGCGCGGACCGTGCCCCGAGAGGATTGGCGGCGCGACTCTCGAATATGTGGGGAGCTCCAACAGCGGCACCGTCAGTCCGTCCAACATGGCGTCTTCGTAGTTTGCGGGGCTCCACCCGGCGACGTCCGGGTCGCGGTTCAGGTCACGCAGTGCGGCTGGCGGAACGTTGTTGCTCGGATTCAACATGTAGTTCCAGTTCCAGCCGTAAAGGACGGGACGCGATATCAACGTGTGGAGTCCGCTCGAGAACGTGAGGGTCGTCGTCATGAGCGTGACCGCCAGTACCGCGCCGATGAGAATGGAACGCACGGGGACTTCTCCTCGACCGCGCGGTGATTCCAGCGCGAAGTGTGCGCCAATCGTCGATGGGAGCGGCAGTCCAAGGAGTTGCAATCGGCGCACCGCTGCCGAACGGCGAGGGCCGCGCAACCCGGCCGTCCGGACGCGCTGTGGTGAGTTCGCGAGCGCAATGAGTACGGATGAAATTCCGAGTGCCGCGAGAAGAATGAGCGCACCCAGACCGAGTACCGTCCAGTCCCACGCGATTCCGCGCTCGGGATAGACCGCTCGAACCGGGCCTAATGGGGCGAGCGGTGAGAGCGCCACGGCAACGACGATCGCCAGTGCGACTCCGACGATCAGCGTGGCGAACGCACCGATCATGCTCTCGGCGAACGTATCGGATTGACTCGCGCCTAGGGACTGCAGTATTCGACGTTCGTCGTTGCCCCGTCGCAACTGTCGTGAGAGCGCCTGGATTGAAAGGATGAGGCACACGAGTGCGGCGATGATGCCGAAGGCACCCAGGGCGACGGACTCGGGCTTGACCGCGAGTTCAATCGTCGAGGTGACGGTCGAGGCGACATGAAAGTTGGGCGAATAGCCCGGGGGAATGACGCGAAGAAGTTGGGATTCAACTCGGGCGAGGTTTCGGTCACCGTGGCGCAACTGGATTGCGTAGTAGACGGGATCCTTCCAATCGGGATCGATGGCGGCGGCTCGCTGAACCATCGCCGGCGAAATAAATCCGAATCCGAACGCTCGGTCGACGTCGTCCTGGACGATCTCACTATTCAGGGCGACGATGGCGGTGACGGTGGCGTGCACCGTGAAGATTGGCTTCACCTTCGCCGTGCCGAATCCCGGAAGCAGACCTTCTCGGGGAGCGTAGAACCCAATGGGGATGGTTTGTCCCACGTGGACGCGCCAGACGCGCGCCGCGCCGGGGGTCAACTCGATCTGGTCAAGGCTCTTGGGATTCACCGCACGGCCCTGGAGCACGGCCAGCCGGTCCTCTTGGGTGGTGTAACCGTCAGTGCTTCCGACGATCGAGGCAATGTTAACTGTCGCCAGATTTGGTGCACCAGAGGGCTTAAGGAGTACCGCATCGCCCGAGGCGAGAGTACGCACGTCCTTCACGTCAGAGAGACGGGCGATCGCCGGAGCGAGCGACGGCGCGCCCTTCCCGCCGTTCGTGGCGCCGAAAACCGCCAACGTCAGCGTCGAGGGATTCGTGCTCTGGAGGAATGTCGGGTACGACGACTGCGTTCGGCGCGCGGCCGCGATCGAGGCCATGGCGAGACCGCCAGTGAGCCCGATGAGCAGAATCACGCTTAAGTACGTCGTCCACCGTCGAGCGAACGTCGCTCGGAATCGGTACCACGCGAACTCCCACGTATGACTATCCATCAGTAGCCCGACGTCCCCCTGCGCTTGACGACGGTCCATCTTGGCGCGCGTGGTCGTCCATCACCAGAATGTTGCCCGTACGACTGCGCGGGGTGGTAACACCACCGACTCTCGCGCCGTTCGATTCCTGGAGAGGGCCCGTGGTCGACCTCGTAAGGTAAATCCGATGACATCGAGCGTGGGTAACGACGGAGCACTCGATGGTCGATGAGCTTGAGCAGATCATTCGCACCGACGATCTGACGAAGCAGTACCCGACCATGGATGTCCCGGCGGTCGACCGTCTCAACCTCCAAGTGCATCGTGGTGAGATATTCGGGCTCTTGGGTCCCAATGGAGCCGGCAAGACGACGACGGCTGGAATATTGACGACGCGGGTCGTACCAACCTCGGGCCACGCGTACATCTCGGGCATCGACGTGAAGAAACACCCGGCACTGGTGAAGCAGTTATCCGGCATCGTCTCGCAGCAAAACACGCTCGACCGACAGCTCGCGGTGTGGGAGAACCTCTATTTCCATGGCCGACTCTTTGGCATCAACGCTAAGGAGTCGCGACGACGTTCCGACGAACTTCTCGAACGCTTTTCGCTGGCTCGATGGTCCAAGGCATCGATCTACGCGCTCTCCGGCGGCATGGCCCAGCGCCTCATGGTGGCACGCGCCATCTTCCATAATCCGGCGGTGCTCTTCATGGATGAACCGACCGCCGGACTTGATCCGCAGAGTCGTCTTGCCCTCTGGGACCTGCTGACCGAACTCAACGGCGCCGGTCAGACAGTGATGTTGACGACGCACTACATGGAAGAGGCCGACCAGCTGTGTGACCGCGTGGCCATCATGGACCACGGGAAGATCCTCGCGCTCGACACGCCGCAGAATTTGAAGAAGAGCACGGGCGCCGACACCATCGTCACCATCAAGGTCTCGGGAAAGGCTGAGCAGTTGGCCGAGAGCCTGAAACGAGACATCGACGCAATCGTCGCGACGCGGGTACAGGACAATGCGTTGATCGTGGACATGCGAAGTACTGATCGGCTCGTGCCTCGACTGGTGGCCAGTGCGGAAACCGCGCAAGTGGAGATTCTCGACTTGGCGGTCGCCGAACCGACGCTCGAAACGGTCTTCATAAATCTGACCGGCAAGGAGTTGCGCGAGGCATGAGTACTACCACGGCGTTCGACGTCCATCCCACGCGAAGTGTCTTCGAGGCCAGTCGCACGGCGCTGGGCGCGTTGATCCTTCGTGACCTCGTGGTGGTGTGGAAGACCAAACGTGAATTCGTCTTGCGCACCCTGATTCAACCTTTTCTGCTGTGCTTCGTATTCCTGTTCGTCTTTCCGAAGATCGGCCAGGCGGTCGGCGGGTCGAGCGCCACTGGGGCAGCGGACTTCGCGACGGTGCTGGTTCCCGGCGTCGTAGGTATCTCGATCATGTTCCAGGGCGTTCAGTCGATCGCTCTCACCATGGCTCAGGAGTTTGGCTTCACTCGCGAGATCGAAGACCGCGTGCAAGCGCCGTGCCCAATCTGGCTGGTGGCGATTTCAAAAGTCTTATCGGCGACGGTCCAGGGTCTCATCTCGGTATTGATCGTCTTCCCGATCGCGGCGGTCGTGCACGCTGCGGGCGTCGAGGCCCACGTGTCGTTGCACTGGCTGATCATCCTCACGTTCGTACCACTCGCCTGCATCGCCATGGCGGGTCTCGGTCTGGTCTTGGGCACGTCCTTCGAGCCGCGCAACATCGGGCTGATGTTCGGCTTCGTGATCCTGCCGATCACTTTTCTCGGCGGCACCTACTATCCCTGGACTCACCTGGCGCCGGTGAAACTCGGCGGCTTTCATTGGTTGCAGACGGTCGTCCTGATAAATCCACTGGTGTACGTGAACGAGGGCATGCGCGCCGCCTTCACCAACGCCCCACACATGCATCTCTACGTCGTCTATCCCGTGATGATCGTCTTCGGCACCTTCTTTTTGACCTTGGGACTTCGAAACTTCCGTCGACGGGTGCTCTCCTAATACCCGCTCGGTGGGAGCCGGAGTGGAGCGAGTGAACTATCGTGACTTCGTTATGGTGCTCTCGGATCGCTCAATTAAAGAAGCCATTGCGCAGGGCCGGATCATCATCGACCCCTTGGGTGAAGACTGCGTCCAACCATCGTCGGTGGACCTCCACATCGACCAATTCTTCCGGGTCTTCCGCAACCACACCCAGCGCGTCATCGACGTGCGCGAGGCTCAAGAGGACCTGACCGAACTGATCGACGTCGGGCCGGACTCGCCCATGATCTTGCATCCCGGTGAATTCATGCTGGGCTCCACGACCGAGCGCATCGCCATCCCTGACGACATCGTCGGACGACTTGACGGCAAGTCCTCACTTGGCCGATTAGGTCTCGTCATTCATTCAACGGCCGGGTTCGTCGACGCCGGCTGGGACGGGCACATCACGTTGGAGTTGTCCAACGTCGCAAACCTGCCCATAACGCTCTATCCGGGTATGAAGATCGGTCAGATCAGCTTCTTCCAGATGACCACGCCGGCCGATCGCCCCTACGGGTCCGAAGGTCTTGGCTCGAAGTACACCGGTCAGCGCGGTCCGACGCCGAGTCGGTACTCGGAGAACTTCAAGAAGAAGTGACAATACATTCCGTGACGAGGAGTACGCAGTGTTAGCTCGAATCATCATCGGTCTCGGCATCACGGTGATCTTCTTCTCCATCGCCGGGCGCCGTTTCTTCTGGCTCTCGAACCTCATTCGCTCGGGACAACCTGCGCCGCGCCGCTGGCAGGGGTTCCGCAAGGTCAGCGAAACCGAGGTCGTAGAGGTCGCTGGTCAGAAGAAGCTCTTGAAATGGACCGTCCCGGGCCTGGCGCACTTCTTCACCATGTGGGGATTCACGATCTTGATGACCACCATCCTCGAGGCGTACGGGTCACTCTTCGATCGCGATTTCCATATTCCACTGATCGGACGCGACAACTGGTTGGCCTTCACCGAAGACTTCTTCGCGACAGCCGTCTTGGTCTCGCTCGTCGTCTTCACGATCATCCGCATCAAGAACGCGCCGTCTCGAAAGGAGCGCGAGTCGCGCTTCTACGGCAGCCATTTGGGCGCGGCGTGGGCCGTGTTGTTCATGATCTCCTTGGTGATCATCACGCTCTTGCTCTACCGCGGCGCGCAGATCGATACCGGTCATTTCCCGTTCGAACAGAGTTTCGGTTTTGTCTCCTACACACCAGGACCGACGGCGCATCAGTTTGCGTTGCACGCATCGTCGTGGACCTTTGCCAGCAAGGTCGTCGCGGGTTGGCTCGCGCCGCTGGGCGTCGGCGTCAACTCGGTCCTGGAAGCGGTGTTCTTGCTGCTGAACGTGTCGGTCATTGCGGGATTCCTGGTCTTCGTCTCATACTCCAAGCACCTGCACATTTTCCTCGCGCCCATCAACGTCGGCGTGTCGCGTCGACCCCGCGCGCTCGGAGGTCTGGACAAGACGCCCGACATGGACATGGACAACGTCACTGAAGACACGGTCTTCGGCGCCGGCAAGATGGAGGACTTCACCTGGAAACAGATGCTGGACTTCTCGACTTGCACCGAGTGCGGACGGTGCCAGTCGGTGTGTCCGGCATGGACGACCGGAAAGCCACTGAGTCCGAAGCTGCTCATCATGGGACTGCGCGACAACATGTTCGCGTCCGCCGATCGACTGCTCTCCGGCGGATCGAACACCGACGTGGCGACGCTGGTGCCGACGACGATCGACCCCGACGTCCTGTGGTCGTGTACGACCTGCGGGAGCTGTGTCGAACAGTGTCCAGTCGACATCGAGCACGTCGACGCGATCATCGACATGCGTCGCTATGAAGTGATGATGGAGAGTCGCTTCCCGAGCGAAGCCGCGCTACTGCTTCGCAACATGGAGAATCAGGGCGATCCCTGGGGATTGGGCTCGTCGCAGCGCACCAAGTGGCTCGAGGCGCTCGACTTCGAAGTACCGATCATCGACGGACCGATTCCCGATGACATCGAGTACCTCTACTGGGTCGGGTGCGCCGGATCGCTCGACGAACGTGGTCGCAAACAGGCGATTTCGACCGCTCGGATGTTGCATCGAGCCGGCGTCACCTTCGGTGTTCTCGGTCCTCGTGAATCGTGCACCGGCGACCCGGCGCGCCGGATGGGGAACGAGTATCTCTTCCAAGAGATGGCCAAGGCGAACATCTCGACGCTGAATGAAGTGGGCGCGAAGAAGATCGTCGCAAGCTGCCCGCACTGTTTCAACACGATGAAGAACGAGTATCCCGGCCTCGGCGGCGACTTCGAGATGATCCATCACGCGCAACTACTGAATCATCTTGTGGCGAATGGGAAACTCGTGCCTGGCGTCGCGTACGAGGGCACCGTGACCTATCACGATCCCTGTTACCTCGGTCGCCACAATCGGGTCTTTGACGAACCGCGCAACGTGCTCGAGGCGATTCCCGGCGTGACCACGGTGGAGATGGGACGGTGCCGCGAGAAGGGATTCTGCTGCGGCGCCGGTGGTGCTCGCATGTGGATGGAAGAGACGATCGGCAAGCGGGTGAACATGGACCGGACGAACGAGGCCCTCGGCACCGGTGCCGACATCATCTCGACCGCCTGCCCGTTCTGCATGATCATGCTCGATGACGCCGTGAAGGCCAACGGCCGCGACGAAGAGGTCTCGGTCATGGACATCTCCCAAGTGGTGGAGCGCTCGCTGCAGCTCTGAGTCGCTGACCTGCGTTGTTAACGCGGACGAAACCTATTGCTAACAGTTTTGAAACTCTCGCTTGGGACACTGGTGCCATCAACCTGAGGTCAGCGTCGCCCTCTCCTAGTAACTCGAGGAGTGGAAGTGCTCTTAGCAGCGAACATCCCGTATCCGCATTGGCTGAATCCCGCTGACAACACCTGGCAGCTCACCGCCGCCACGCTGGTCGGACTCATGAGCTTGCCCGGACTCGCCGTCCTCTACGGCGGACTGGTGCGAAAGAAATGGATCGTCAACACGATGTTGATGGTCTTCTCGGGCTTCTCGGTCGTGTTGATCGTATGGATGCTTTGGGGCTACAACCTGGCCTTCGGACCGTTGTCGCACTTTGGCTCAACGGGATCGTTCTGGAGTGGATTCATCGGTCACTTCACGCCTCTGGCGACCGCGAGCTCGGAGCAGAGTCAAGCCGTGTCCGGTGCGAATACGCTGATCCCCTTCCACTTCCCGACCGCGACACTGGCTTACTTCCAGTTCGTCTTCGCGGCCATCACTCCGCTCTTGTTCGTCGGGGCGTTCGTAGGGCGCCTGAAGTTCAAGGCGTGGCTCTTGATCGTGCCGCTCTGGATCACCGGCGTCTACTGCATCAACGCAGCGCTCCTCTGGGGCGGCGGCTTCTTCGCCCAAAAAGGCGCGGTCGACTACTCGGGTGGTTACGTCATCCACCTCTCGGCGGGCGTGGCGGCCTTTGTCGGCGCGGCGATCATCGGACCGCGTCGCTGGCAGGACCGCGAGAACGCTTTCCCGAGCAACCTCATGATGGTCGCCGTCGGTGCCGGCATCATCTGGCTGGGCTGGAACGGATTCAACGGCGGTGACCCCTTCTACGCCGGGGCTGACGCGGCCTCGGCGGTGCTGAACACGAACGTCGCCACGGCGGTGGGCGTCATCACCTGGCTGCTCTGGGACATGTTCCTCTCGAAGCAGAAGAAGCCGACGTTCCTCGGCGCCATCAACGGGATGCTGTGTGGACTAGTGGCGATAACCCCGAGTGCCGGTTTCGTGAACGGCACGGGCGCCATATTCGTCGGGCTCATCTCGGCCACGATCGTGTGGTTTGCCTGGAACTACCTCTCGAAGGTCCGACCCTTCTCCAAGGTCGACGACGCCCTCGGTGTGGTCTACACCCACGGGATCGCCGGTCTGGTCGGCGGACTTCTGGTCGGCTTCCTGGCCGACCCAAAGATGATCGAGTACGGCGTGACGGGCAAGAACTTCGGTGGCGCCGGAGAATTCTCCGTTCGCGGTTGGTTCTACGGCCACTCGTTCCATCAGCTCTGGGAACAGATGTTGGCGGCGGCGTGGATTATCTGTTGGACGGCGACCGCGACCGCGATCATCTTCTACTTTGTGAAGTGGGTGCTCGGAGGCCTACGTGAAGACGAAGAGACGCTGCGAATAGGTGACGTCGCCATCCACGAAGAAGAGGCCTATCCGGAGCCGACCTTCGGTGAACCGATTGACTCGCCCAGCCACCTTCACCCCGACAACGTCTAAGGAGAAAGCATGAAGTTAGTCACCGCTGTCGTCAAGCCGTTCAAGCTTGATGAAGTGAAGACCGCGGTCAAGGACGTCGGCATCACCGGCATGACCGTCGCCCAAGCCCGTGGTTTCGGTCACGCCGGTGGGCACATCGAGATCTATCGGGGCAAGGAGTACGAATTCGACTTCGTCGACAAGATCCGTGTGGAGATCATCTGCACCGACGAACTCGTCGATACCCTGATCGACGCGATCGTCCAGGCCGCGCGCACCGACACCATCGGTGACGGCGTCGCCTGGGTTACTGACATCGAGCACGTGGTGCGCATTCGCACCAACGAGCGCGGTCCTTCGGCGCTGTAGTCAGCCCGCCTGGCGCGCGACGGCTTCGGCCGCCGCCGCCGCGGCGGCGGGGTCACCGAGGTACTCGGCGCTGAGGATGTTGAGTCCGTCGTCCAGCACCACGCGGTACGGGATGCCGGTCGGGATCTCGAGTTCGGCGATCTCGTCTTCGTGGATGTTCTGGAGCACCATGCGCAGCGCCCGAATGGAGTTGCCGTGGGCGACCACGATGACCGCACCACCGCGCACGGCCTCGGCGCGAAGGTCTTCGACGATGACGTCGGCGAAGTACGGCGTCACTCGAGCGACGACGTCCTTGAGACATTCGGTCGCCGGTATGAACTCATCGGGCACGTCGCGGTACCTGGGATCGTTGAGACTGCTGCGGGGATCACCTTCCGGCAGAGGCGGCGGGGGAACGTCGTAGGAACGGCGCCAGAGCTTCACCTGCTCAAGACCGAACTGTTCGGCGGTCTCCTTCTTGTCCTTGCCGGTGAGATCGCCGTAGTGGCGTTCGTTGAGCCGCCAGTTACGCCGCACCGGGAGCCACGAACGCCCGGCCGCGTGCAACGTGATCTCAGCGGTGCGAATGGCCCTCGTGAGCACCGACGTGTGCAGCACCCTTAAGTCCAAGTCGAGCTCGACGGCCAGCAGTTCGCCGGCACTTCGGGCCTCGTCTTCGCCCTGTCGGGTCAGGTCGACGTCGGTCCAACCAGTGAAGAGATTGAGCTCGTTCCAGGCAGATTGGCCGTGTCGCAGCAGGATGAGGTCAGGCATTCACCAAGCGTACCTCGGGCATTGGATTCTGCTTTTTACGGAATACCGCGCTAAGAAACCCTTTGTGGTATGGGCTTTCCTAAAGGTATGATAAGACCTATATATTTTCTTGACAAGAAGAGACTCAACTCTATAGACTGGTTGTAGTGCATTCTGACTCTCCGGAAGGGCCGGTGAGGAAGAGATCGAATCAAGGAGAATTTCATGGCAAAGGCAGTCGGAATCGACCTGGGAACGACCAACTCAGTGGTCAGTGTCCTCGAGGCGGGCGAACCCGTCGTCATCCCCAACGCCGAAGGTGGTCGCACCACTCCGTCAGTAGTCGGTTTCTCGAAGACCGGCGAAGTTTTGGTCGGTGAGGTGGCGAAGCGCCAGGCGATTACGAACCCCGAGCGCACTATTCGTTCGGTGAAGCGCCACATGGGCGAGAACTGGTCCGTCGACATCGACGGGACCAAGTACACAGCCCAAGAGATCTCGGCGCGCATCTTGCAAAAGCTGAAGCGCGACGCGGAGGCGTACCTCGGTGACTCGGTCACCCAGGCGGTCATCACCGTGCCGGCGTACTTCAATGACGCCCAGCGCACCGCGACCAAAGAGGCCGGCCAGATCGCTGGTCTCGAGGTGCTGCGTATTGTGAACGAGCCGACCGCCGCCGCGCTCGCCTACGGCCTCGACAAGGGTGGCCAGGAGCAGACGGTGTTGGTCTTCGACCTCGGTGGTGGCACGTTCGACGTCTCCGTCCTCGACATCGCCGATGGCGTCTTCGAAGTGAAGTCGACCCACGGTGACACCCACCTCGGTGGTGACGACTGGGACGACGCGGTCATGGAATGGCTCGTCAAGACGTTCAAGGACACCGAAGGTGTCGACTTGTCGACCGACAAGATGGCCGTGCAGCGTTTGAAGGAAGCCGCGGAGAAGGCGAAGATCGAACTCTCGGCTGTCCAGGACACGACCGTCAACCTGCCGTTCATCACGGCGACGGCTGACGGCCCCAAGCACCTGGACATCAAGCTCAGCCGCGCGAAGTTCAACGAGCTGACCTCGCACTTGGTGGATCGTTGCCGCAAGCCGTTCGACCAGGCCATCAAGGACGCCGGTCTGACCCTCGACAAGATCAACCACGTCATCATGGTCGGTGGTTCCACTCGTATCCCGGCCGTCCAGGACCTGGTGACCAGCGTCACTGGCAAGGAGCCCAACAAGAGCGTGAACCCGGACGAAGTGGTGGCCATTGGTGCCGCCGTCCAGGCCGGTGTCTTGAAGGGTGATGTGAAGGACATCTTGCTCCTCGACGTCACGCCGCTCTCACTCGGTATCGAGACCAAGGGTGGTGTCATGACCAAGATCATCGATCGCAACACCACGATCCCGACCAAGAAGTCCCAGACCTTCACCACGGCCGATGACAATCAGCCTTCGGTTGAAGTGCACGTCTTGCAGGGTGAACGCGAGATGGCTTCGTACAACCAGACGTTGGGCAAGTTCCAGCTGGTCGGCATCCCGCCGGCGCCGCGCGGCATGCCCCAGATCGAAGTCACCTTTGACATCGACGCGAACGGCATCGTGCACGTCTCGGCGAAGGACCAGGCGACCGGGGCGACCCAGTCGATGACCATCACCGGCGGCTCTTCGCTCTCCAAGGAAGAGATCGACCGCATGGTCCGCGACGCCGAAGCGCACGCCGAAGAGGACCGCCAGCGACGGGCCGAGGCCGAAGTTCGCAACAACGCCGACGGACTGGTGTACCAGACCGAGAAGTTGCTGAAGGATCAGGCCGAGAAGTTCCAGGGCACTGAGCGCGATGATGTCGAAGCCGCCTTGGCTTCGCTGAAGGAAGTCCTCGCGGGCACCGACATCGAGGCGATCAAGGACGCGACCGAGAAGCTGCTCACCACGAGTCAGGGATTCAGTCAGCGTCTGTACGAAGAGGCCGCGAAAGCCAACGCTTCGGAGCCGTCGGCACCGCAAGGTAACGACGACGACATCGTTGACGCCGAAATCGTTGACTAACCATGAGTGACGTGGAAAACGACACCGTGGCGGCGCCTGAGGACGCCGTCACGGAGGTCGTTGACGAGAGATCCGAGCTAGAGCGTCAGCGCGATGAGTACCTCGACGCGCTCCAGCGTCTCCAGGCTGACTTCGAGAACTACCGCAAGCGAGTAGCGCGTTCCTCCATGGACGCCGCCGAGCGCGCGGCCGGCGAGGTCGTGGTGAAAATGCTGCCCGTACTCGACGCGTTCGACTTAGCCGCCGCGCACTTTTTGAGCGCACCGTCCGAAGAGGCCGAGGCGCTCGATCAGGCGCGAGGACTCTTGCTCGACGCTCTTTCCAAAGAAGGACTACAACGAATCGACGCCGTCGGCGTCGACTTCGACCCGCAGATTCACGACGCGGTCGCGCACGTCGAGGGTGACGACGGTCCCGTCGTCGAACAGGTCTTGCGCGCCGGCTATCGGTGGAAGGGTTCGGTTCTACGTCCTGCGATGGTGAAAGTTCGAGGCTGACTCGATGGTCGAACGAGAGTGGTTCGATAAGGACTACTACAAGGTTCTAGGACTGACGTCGAGCGCGACTGAGAAAGAGATCACGCGCGCCTATCGCAAGCTGGCGAAGTCGTCGCACCCCGACACCAATCCCGGTTCCGAGGAGAAGTTCAAAGAGGTCTCGGTTGCCTATGACGTGCTCGGGGACAAAGAGAAGCGCAAGGAGTACGACGAGGTTCGCCGTCTCGGACCGGCCGCAGCCGGATTCGGGGGTCCAGGCGGACAGAGCACCGGCGGGTTCAATTTCCAAACCGGTGACTTCGGCGACCTTGGCGACCTCTTCGGTGGACTGTTCGGTGGTGGCCGTCGTCAACGCGCTCAACGAGGCGCCGATCTCGAAACCGCGCTGCACTTGGGATTCCGTGACGCCGTCGTGGGCGTCACGACGTCAGTGAACCTGCCCAGCAACGAGGCCTGCCACACCTGTCACGGAAGTGGCGCCGCTCCGGGCACGGGTTTCGTCACTTGCGAGCGGTGCGGTGGACGAGGTGTCCTCAATGACGACCAAGGACCATTCGCAATGTCCAGTGTCTGTCCGGTCTGCCAAGGCCGTGGCGGACGGATCGTCACGCCGTGTCCGACCTGTCACGGCACGGGACGCGAACCCTCGTCGCGCAAGGTGAACGTGCGGATTCCCGCGGGTGTCAATGACGGACAGCGCATCAAGATCAAGGGTAAGGGTGACCCCGGCACTAACGGTGGTCCGCCCGGCGATTTGTTCGTGGACGTCCACGTGTCGCCTGATGCCCGGTTCGATCGTCGTGGTCGCAACGTGACGACGACGGTGAACGTGCCGCTCACAGCCGCCATGTTGGGTACGACGGTCGAAGTACCGACGTTGGACGATCCGGTCACCTTGAAGGTGCCGGCCGGCACGCAACCGTCGACCACGATGCGAGTACGCGGTCGCGGGGTGCCAGCCAATGGCAAGAATGCGGCCGGTGACCTGTTGGTCACGGTAAACGTCACGATCCCCAAGAAGTTGAACAAGGAACAAAAGTCGGCGGTCGAGAAGCTCGCGGTCGCGTTGAAAGAAGAGGTAACAAGTGACTGAACGTCAAGAGCAACACGCCGTCTACGTGATCTCGGTCTTCGCCGAGTTGGCGGGAGTACATCCGCAGACCCTTCGCAACTACGAACGCGGAGGACTCTTGAACCCGCAACGCACGAGCGGAGGATCGCGCCGCTTCTCCGACGCCGACTTGACGGCACTTCGTCGAATCCAAGAACTGACCAACGAAGGCGTCAACCTAGAGGGCGTGAAGAAGATCCTTCGGTTGGAAGCCGAACTCGCGGACGCACGCGCCCGTATCAACGCGACACTCGACCAAGCCCGTTCCAACGTCGAAGCAGCCCATCGCCAACATCGACGAGATCTCGTCCCCATTCAAAACACGATCGCCGAGTTCATCGAGGCTCGTCGACGAGTTCGAGAGAGTTCGTAACTGACACTCGAGCGTCGCTGAATTCGACGTGCGCGACTGACGCGAAGCTCGACGTCAAGTCGAACAGAGCGCCACTTTCTGTCAACTAGACTTTGCTTGCAACGAGGCCGACTCGGAGGAGCCCAGTGCCCGCAACGGTGGTCGTCGGAACCCAGTGGGGCGACGAAGGTAAAGGGAAGTTGACCGACCTCATGTCTCGTGACATGGACATGGCTGTGCGCTACCAAGGTGGCCACAACGCCGGTCACCGAATCGTCGTCAATGGCGAAGCATTCGCGCTGCAGCTCGTTCCTTCGGGCGTGTTGTATCCCACTCTCACGCCGATCATCGGTAACGGTGTGGTGGTCGACCCCGCGGTGCTGCTCGCCGAACTGGACACGCTGAGTGCAAAGGGCGTCGACGTCTCTCGACTCATCGTCTCGGGAAACGCGCACTTGATTATGCCTTACCACCAGGAGTTAGACCGTCTGACTGAACGCTTTCTCGGTAAGAACGCGTTGGGCACCACCAAGCGCGGCATCGGTCCGGCCTACGCGGACAAATCATCGCGGGTCGGGCTGAGGGTCCAGGACCTCTTGGACGCGAAGATCTTTCGCGAGAAGCTCGACGTCGTCTTGCACGAGAAGAATCTGATCCTCACCAAGATCTACAACCGCCCTGCGATTAGTGCCAAGACCATCGCCGAGAAATACCTGGATGAGTTTGCGCCACGAATGGCGCCGATGATCGCTGACACGGTGACCATCATCCACGATGCGCTCGATCGCGGCGAGCGGATACTGCTCGAGGGCGCACAAGCGACCTTCCTCGACCTGGATCACGGGACCTACCCCTTCGTCACATCATCCAATCCAGTCGCCGGTGGCGCGTGTACGGGCTCAGGACTCGGGCCCCGCGACATCACCGCCATCGTGGGCATCGCCAAGGCCTACGTCACGCGGGTGGGCGCGGGACCGTTTCCCACTGAAGTCGACGGCGACATCGGCGAGTCACTCGTTGATCGCGGACACGAGTTCGGTACCAACACGGGCCGTCGCCGACGCGTCGGATGGTTCGACGCCGTGATGGCCCGACAGGCGGCGAGACTTAACTCATTGACCGAGATCGCACTGACGAAACTGGACGTGCTCGACACGTTCGACGAGATAAAGGTCTGCGTTGCGTACGAAGCGAACGGCGTGCGCTATGACCACCCGCCCTATCACCAGTCCGTGTTGCACGAGGTGACACCGATCTACGAAGTGCTGCCGGGTTGGAAGAGCGACATCACCGAGTCGACGCAGTACTCGCAGCTACCTTCCGCCGCACAGAACTACGTCAAGTTCATCGAGTCGACGACGGGCGTCGCTATCTCGGTGGTGGGCGTAGGTCCGGGCCGAGAGCAATTCGTTCGACCCTCGTGAGGAGCTGCGTCGTTATCGGGTCCGGCGCGCGCGAACACGCGTTGGCCTGGGCGCTCGCCAAGAGCTCTGACGTGGTGGTCACGCCGGGCAACGCTGGTATTGCGGCCCACGGCATTACCTGCGTCGATACGCCATCCACTCAGCTCGACGCCGATCTGTTCGTGATTGGACCGGATAAGCAGGTCGTCGACGGACTGGCCGACGAGTTGCGAGCCCAGGGCAAGACGGTGTTCGGGCCGGGTGCCGACGGCGCTCTCCTCGAGGGTTCGAAGGCGTACTTAAAGGAATTCCTCGCGAGTGCGAACGTGCCGACCGCCGCGTATGGAGTGTTCGACGACGAGGCTGAGGCGCTGGCGTTCCTCGCGACCATGACACCGCCCTACGTCGTCAAGACCGACGGCCTCGCGGCGGGCAAGGGCGTCCTCGTCACTCGTGATCTCGAAAAGGCATCCAACGACGTGCGCGACAAACTCAGTGGTCGCGTCTTCGGCGGTGCCGGTCGTACCGTGATCATCGAAGAAGGTCTGGACGGCGAAGAGTGCTCCATGATGGTGCTCTGTGATGGAACCAACGTGACGGCGCTCGCACCCTCCCAAGACTACAAGCGCCTCGGTGACGGGGACGTCGGTGCGAACACCGGAGGAATGGGGGCGTACGCCCCAATGGCCTCGTTGTCAACCGATGAGGTCAACGACATCATGGAGCGCATCGTGGCACCCACCGTTCGAGAACTCCAGCGACGCGACATCGACTATCGAGGTGTCCTCTACGCAGGGATCATGCTGACGTCAAAAGGCCCCAAGATCCTTGAATACAACGCGCGATTCGGCGATCCCGAGATCCAGGTGCTCGTCCCGCTTTATGGCGACGATTTCTACGATCTCCTGATGCAAGTGGCCGACGGTCGCCTCGCCGACGCCTCGCCCGTGGCGAGCGGAGCCGCCGTCACGGTGATCCTCGCAGCCCAGGGATACCCCGAGTCCCTCTGGAAAGGCGACATCATCTCCGGTCTCGGTGCTGACGGGCAACTCGCCCAGAGGTTGGAAGGCGTCACGATCTTTCATGCGGGCACCACCCGCGACACCGAAGGCCGCTTCGTCACGACCGGCGGACGGGCGTTGTCGGTGACGGGCGTCGGCGAGGACCTTGGCGAAGCACGACGTCGCGCCTACGAAGCGGCGGCGCTCATAACCTTTGAGGGGAGGGTCATGCGCAACGACATCGCCCTTTCCGTGGCCTAGAGGAGACCGATGATTCCGAGGTATTCCCCCCAGGACGTCGCTGAACTCTTCAGCGACGAACATCGTTTTGACACCATGCTCGAGGTAGAACTGCTCGCCGCCGAGGGCCTCGCTGAACTGGGCGTGCTCCCGTACAGCGAGGTCGTAAAGCTGCGTCAACGTCGCCCGGTGATCGACGCTGAATTCGTCGCTGCGGTCGACGAGCGCGAACAGATCACCAACCACGACACAGCGGCCTTCGTCGACGTCGTGCAGTCGCGAATCGGAATGCCCGAAGGTGCATGGATCCACTATGGACTCACCTCGTCGGACGTCGTCGACACCGCGCTCTGTTCCAATCTGACCCAAGCGATGGACATCGTGATCACTGAAGCGACGGCGCTACGCGACGCACTCACGCGCCGTGCGGTCGAGTCGATCGATATGCCAATCACCGGACGAACGCACGGCATGCATGCCGAACCGACCACGTTTGGCGCCAAGTTCGCGCTCTTCGCCTTGCAGGTCCAGCGTGACGTCGAGCGCGCTCAGCACGCGAGGACGTCAATTGCGGTCGGGAAACTCTCCGGCGCCGTGGGTACGTTCTCCAACATCGACCCCGCGGTCGAAGAGTACGTCTGCTCGCGTCTCGGACTTGTGCCGGTGCCGGCGACGCAGGTCATCGCGCGTGACCGTCACGCCGAGGTGCTGTACGCGTGCGCGTCGCTGGGTACCGCGATGGAACAGTTCGCACTCGAAGTTCGCCTCCTCGCTCGAAGCGAAGTCGGAGAGGCCGAAGAGCCTTTCGCCGCCGGCCAAAAAGGTTCGTCGGCGATGCCGCATAAGCGCAATCCGGTGCTCTCGGAACGACTCTGCGGACTCAGTCGGGTCTTGCGCGGCTACCTGCAGTCGGGACTCGAGGATGTCGCGCTGTGGCACGAACGCGACATCTCTCATTCGAGCGTTGAACGAGTCATCTTGCCCGACGCGCTGCAGCTCACGGTGTACATGTTGCGCAAGGCGACAGGACTAGCCAACGGCCTGGTGTTGCATCCGGAACGCGCGTTGGAGAATCTCATCACCGGTTCGCAGGGTCTCGTCTTTTCCCAATCGGTTCTGTTGGCCCTGGTGGATTCGGGATTGTCCCGTGACGACGCGTACCGCGTCGTGCAGGCCGCGTCACGTCGAGCGATCGAAGAGGGACGAAACTTCCGCGAGGTGGTCGAGAGCGATGATGAAATGAAGCTGAGCGACGACGCACTTTCAAACGCCTTCGATGTCGATCGCCTCCTCACTCATCGCAGACGATTCATCGACGCATTGGTGTGGCGTTCATGATTGATCTCGGCCTGCCGCTGGCCTACAGCGGGAAAGTGCGTGACCTCTACGACGTCGACGATCGCCATCTCTTGATGGTGGCGTCCGATCGACTGAGCGCCTTCGATGTCGTAATGGGCGAAGCGATCCCCGAGAAGGGTCGAGTCCTTACCGGGATCACAAACTTCTGGATCAACGAGTTCGACAGCGGCGTGCCATCGGCCCTCGTGAGTTGCGATCCGGCTGTGATCGGCCAGTCGGTGCCGGGCTTCGCCGAACACGCTCCGTGGCACGGCCGAGCGATGCTGGTTCGGAAGGCCGAAATGGTGCCGATCGAATGCATCGTGCGCGGTCGACTCGCCGGTCAGGCCCACGACGAATACGTCGCGCGCGGGACGGTGCACGAAATGATCGTGCCTCCAGGTATGAAGTTGACCGATCCTTTCGCTGAACCGATGTTCACGCCTTCGACCAAAGCCGCCTCCGGTCACGACGTCAACATCAGTATCGAACGCGCGTCGTTGCTTCTCGGAGCCGAGCTCGTGCACCACGCGCAAACCTTGTGCGTGGACCTCTTCACGCGAGCGGCGGCGGAACTGGCGACGAAGGGACTGGTGCTCGCGGACACCAAGTTCGAACTCGGCTTCGTCGACGGCGACTTGGTGTTCTGCGACGAAGTCATCACGCCCGACTCGTCTCGAATATGGCCGGCCGCCGATGTCCATGCCGGTGAGATGCCACCTTCGTTCGACAAGCAACCTTTTCGTGATTGGCTCACCGCCCTGTCGTGGGACCGCACGCCACCGCCACCTGAGGTGCCCGACGACGTGGTGGCGACGACGTCCACTCGTTACGTCGACGCGTACCAACGCGTAACGGGACACTCACTCGACGACTGGTACGGTGCTTCGTCATGAACTACCACGTGATCGTCGACGTGACCTTGCGTAAGGGCATCGCCGATCCCGAAGGTTCGACCATCGAACGCGCGCTACCCGCTCTCGGGTTCACCGGTGTCACGAACGTCCACGCCGGCAAATCATTCCGATTCGACGTCGAGGCCGAGAGCGAAGACGCCGCACTCGAGAAGGCCACGGCGTTGTCGAATCGGCTCCTCTCCAACCCCGTGATCGAAGACGCGTCGGCGCGGATAGGGGAGCGCTCGTAATGTCGCGAATCGGCGTCGTCGTGTTCCCCGGTTCTAACTGTGAGTACGACGCCGCGGCAGCCGTCACTCGCCTCGGTGATCAAGCAGAGTTCGTCTGGCACACCCGCACGGACCTGGACGGCATTGACGGCGTGATCCTTCCGGGTGGCTTCGCTCACGGCGATTATCTGCGACCCGGTGCTCTCGCACGTTTCTCGCCGGTCATGGGCGCGGTGGAGCGTTTCGCCGCGGCTGGCGGGCCGGTGCTCGGTATCTGCAACGGATTTCAAGTCCTCGTTGAGGCCGGATTGCTGCCGGGCGCTCTGCAGAAGAACCGTGGCTTGACCTTCCTCTGTCAACCGACGACGGTGGTGGTCTCGTCAACCTCATCGGTGCTGACTCGAAGTGCGACGATCGGCCAGGAGCTCGTGGTGCCGATCAATCACTTTTCTGGCTCCTACACCTGCGACGACGAGACGCACGACGAACTGGTGAGCAATGGCCAGATCGTGCTTCGTTACAAAGAGAATCCGAACGGTTCGCGCGACGACATCGCGGGCGTGGCCAACAAGGCGGGCAACGTAGTGGGATTGATGCCGCACCCGGAGCGCGCGATGACGTCGCTGCTCGGCAGCGCCGACGGCGTCGCGCTCTTCGAAAGTTTCCTTGGCCTCAAGGCCCCGCAGCCCGCCCTCGCGCATTGAGACAGAACACGTGCCTCCTAGGTTGGTCGCATGAGTAGCGCCGAGCCACTGCACCGCGCGCTCGGATTGACCGATTCTGAGCTGGACAGCATCCGAGAGGTCCTTGGGCGCGATCCGAATTCGCTCGAGTTGGCGCTCTACGGCGTGATGTGGAGCGAACACTGCTCGTATAAATCGTCACGAATCCATTTGCGCCGTCTGCCGACCGAGGCGCCGCACGTGTTGGTTGGTCCGGGCGAGAACGCCGGCGTCATCGACGCGGGCGACGGCATTGCGGTCGCGATTCGAATCGAGAGTCATAACCACCCGTCGGCCATCGAGCCCTATCAAGGCGCCGCGACCGGTGTCGGGGGAATCCTGCGTGACGTCTTCACCATGGGTGCTCGGCCCTTGGCGGTGATGGACCCGTTGTTCTTCGGAGAGCTCAGTGATGCTCGACAACGTTGGCTCGTCGAAGGCGTCGTCTCGGGAATCTCGGGTTACGGCAACTCCGTCGGGGTGCCAACGATCGGTGGCGAGCTGACCTTTGACGACTGCTACGCCTCGAATCCTCTCGTCAACGTGTTGTGCTGCGGCGCCTTGCCGACCGAGCGCCTGGTCCTGGGCGTCGCCTCCGGTGTTGGCAACCTCGCGGTGCTCCTCGGATCATCGACCGGCCGCGACGGCATCGGCGGCGTGTCGGTGCTCGCGTCGGCCGGCTTTGACGGCGCGGACGGCGCCGAATCGCTCGACGATGCGAAACGACCGAGCGTGCAAGTAGGCGACCCCTACGAAGAGAAGCGACTGATCGAAGCGTGCCTGGCGTTGCTCGACGACCGGTTGGTCGTCGGTATCCAAGACCTCGGCGGCGCGGGCATCGTCTGTGCCACGAGTGAGACCGCAGCACGCGGCGGCGTGGGTATGGACGTCGACGTCTCGGCGATCCCCCTTCGAGAGGCGGGAATGGCACCCTACGAGATCATGACCTCGGAGAGCCAGGAGCGGATGCTCGCCATCATCACGCCGGAGAAGTGGGAGGCGGTGGCTGCACTGTGCGCCAAATGGGAGGTCCGAGCCACGATCATTGGTCACGTCGTCGAACCGACATTGGACTCGAACGGCCGCTCGGTGGCGCTGTTGCGGGTGCGCGACGGCTTCGACGGCGAGATCCTCGCCGCGGTGCCCGCGAGTTCATTGGCCGACGAGGCGCCGCTCTACCAGCGACCGATGCGACGACCGACGGACCTCGACGCCATCAACGCGGACGATCCCAGCGATGACGAACCGGTCGGATCACCGAACGATGATTTGTTGGATCTCTTGATCGATCCAGCGTGGGTGTACCGCCAATACGACTCGCAGCTCTTCTTGAATACTGTCGTCGGTCCGGGCCGCGACGCCGCGCTCTTGCGACTCGCCGGACCGGGTCTGCCGTACTCCGAGCGCGGCATCGCTCTGTCCACGGACTCCAATCCACGCTGGTGTGCTTTGGATCCTCGCGCCGGGACCGCGCTGACGGTGGCTGAGAGCGTGGCCAACCTCGCCTGCGTCGGCGCGACGGCCAAAGCCGTCGTCAACTGTCTGAACTTCGGCAATCCGGAGCACCCGGAAGTGATGTGGCAGCTCTCGGAGTCGATCGACGGAATGACCGAGGCTTGTCAAGGATTGGGTCTGCCCGTCATCGGCGGCAACGTTTCGCTCTACAACGAAAGTGGTGGTGTCGACATCGATCCGACGCCGGTCGTTGGGCTCCTCGGCGTGATCGACTCACTCGTCGCACCGCCTCCCGGCTGGGGGTGGCGCGAGGGCGACGATGTCGTGCTCGTGGGGACTCGCCACGCGAACTCGCACCACCGATTCCCTTTGGGCGGTTCGCGTTGGGCGACCCGTCGTGGTCGTCGTGGAGGTCACATAGCTCACTTCGACTCCGAGACCTTGAGCGCGGCTATTGATTTCGTCGTCGGTGAGATCGCACCGATCTGTGCCGGCGAGCCCAGCGACGTCACCGCCGTGCACGACGTCGGGGGCGGCGGCGTCGCCCTGGCCGTTGCCGAGATGGTGGCCGTAACCGGTCTGGGCGCCACTCTGGATGAAGTCGAGAGTCACGGTGAACTCTTTGCGGAGTTCCCCGGTCGTTTCATCATGGCGACCAACGATCTCGCCGCTTTCGTCGCCCGCGCCGATCTGGACGGGGTTGAAGTCATGCGCCTTGGCGTCGTGGGAGGAACGCGGTTGCGCATTGGATCAATGATCGATCTCAGCGTCGACGAGATTGCGACCCGGCGTCGCGGAGCGCTCGAGGAGTCGCTCGCCGCAGCGGGTTAACGCTCGGCTTTGAGCTCGTCCAGTATTTCGTCGGGCACCCGCAGGTCCCCGTAGCGACCAAAACCGAGTTGCACGTCGGTCTTGTAGGTGCCGTGATAGTCCGATCCGCCGGTAGGGATCATGCCCGCGTCTCTCGTCAGTTTCACCATGAGCGCCCGGATTCCGGCGCTGGTGCCGCCGTAGTGGGCTTCGACCCCCGCGAATCCGCGCTCGCGCAGCGAGGCCATCACGCGCGGCATCGTGGTTTCGATTGAGGTCGGGTTGATCTCGTCCACGTAGTTGACCAGCGGGTGGGCGATCGAGAACACGGTGCCCGAACCCTTGGCGGCGTCGACGAACTCCTCTAAAGGCATGCTCGTCTTGGACACGTACGCCGCTCCGTCGGTGCCGAGCCAGTCACTGAACACGCGATTCCACGTGTCGTCGTTCTGTTCGCCGATCAACTCCGGGTGCAGGTCGATCATCGCGCGCGCGAAGTGCGGTCGTCCGATCGAGTCCATGTTGCCGGTCATTTCCGTGAGATAGGCCAGGGTGAGGTCCTCGAACCCTTTTTCTTGGAGGACGGTCACCAGTTCGTGGTTTCGACTGTCGCGGTCGTGGCGCAGGGAGGCGAGTTTCTTCTGGAGCGGATGCTCGGCGTTCAGGGGCAAAAAATACGCCAGGACGTGGACGTTGCGCGCCTTGGTCACGCCGTCGCGCACCCTCGGGAACTCCGTATCGCGAAGCGACACCTCGACGCCGGTCACGAGTTCGAGTCCGAAACGGTCGCAGGCAGCGGTCATTTCCTCGTTACTCAAGGTGGTGTCGTGGTCGGTCAGCGCGATCGCCGATATACCCAGATCGTGTGCCTTTTCGGCGAGCTGAGTCGGTGTGTCCGATCCGTCGGAGAACGATGAGTGGGTATGGAGATCGAGCACCCAAGAAGGCTACAGAGGTCCGACGGGGTCGGTCGTCTGTGCGACAATGTTGCAGTGCCTTCCGAGCTGAAATACCGAACTGAAGAGGGCGCGTGAAAGAAGCCTGCGGCGTCGTCGGTATTGTCGCTCCCGGACGAAGCGTTTCGCATCTCTGTTACGACGCGCTCTACGCACTGCAACACCGCGGTCAAGAGTCGGCCGGTATGGCGACGTTCAACAATCAACAGATCACGGTCGTGAAGGACAACGGTTTGGTGAGTCACGTCTTCGCCGAGACGACACTTCGCGCGTTGGCCGGCGACTTCGTGATCGGCCACACTCGATATTCGACGTCGGGATCGGCGAACTGGACTGCGGCCCAGCCGGTCTATCGTTCGGCCGGAACCTCGGGTTTTGCCATTGCGCACAACGGGAATCTCACCAACACGACAGCGTTGGCCGAAGAGGCGGGAATTCAGTTCACGTCCATGTTGTCGGATTCCGATCTGGTCGCCGAACTGCTCGCGCGCGAAGTCGAATCGGGGATCTCACTGGCGAAGGCGCTCGGTGTCGTGCTCGCGCGAACCGAAGGCGCCTATTCCATGGTCGTGCTCGAAGCCGGCGAGATCCACGCCGTTCGTGATCCCTACGGATTCCGACCGCTGTGTCTAGGCCGATTCGGTAGTGAAGCCGAACCCGAGGGCTGGATCGTCGCCTCAGAGTCGCCGGCTCTCGACGTCGTGGGGGCCACGTTCGTTCGTGAGATCGCGCCAGGCGAAATGGTGACGATCTCGAACAAGGAACTCTCTTCGGTGCAGTTGCTCGACCCGGCCGAGGGAAAACAGAAGCTCTGCATCTTTGAGTTCGTGTACTTCGCGCGTCCCGACACCTACCTGATGGGCCATCAGGTGCACACAACCCGCCGCCGCATGGGCGAGCTGCTCGCGGCCCAGTCCTCTGTCGACGCCGACATCGTGATGGGCGTACCTGACTCGGGCGTACCCGCGGCCGAAGGTTTTGCCAAGGCGTCGGGGATACCTTTCGGTTACGGACTCGTCAAGAACCGCTATATCGGTCGGACATTCATCTCGCCCGATCAGAGTCTTCGCGCCGCAACCGTTCGTCGCAAGCTCAACCCACTGCGTGAGAACATCGAAGGTCAGCGACTCATCGTCGTTGACGACTCGATCGTGCGCGGCACGACGACGCGCGAGATCGTGAAGATGCTGCGCGACGCGGGAGCGAAAGAGGTGCATCTGCGGATCTCCTCCCCGCCGTTCATGAACCCCTGTTATTACGGCATCGATACGCCGACGCGCGACGATCTCCTGGCGGCCAATCACTCGGTCGAGGAGATGAACGAGTTCATCGGCTCGGATTCACTGGAGTTCATCTCCTTGGCGAATTTACGCCTGGCAATACAACTCGACGGTGAGTGCTGCGACGCCTGTCTCACCGGCTCGTACCCCGCGCCGACACCGGTCGTGTTGGGAACCGCAGGCAGCCGCTGGTGAGTCGCCTGCTCGAACAGCCCCTCAACGGCGCCACGTATGCCCGCGCGGGGGTGTCAATCGAAGCCGGTGCCGCAACAATCGATCGAATCAAGGGAATCGTTGCGAGCACGAGGCGACCCGAAGTGCTGGGCGGTATCGGTGGATTCGGTGGGCTCTTCGCCCTTGACACGACCAAGTACACGTCGCCCGTGTTGGTCGCCTCTGCCGACGGCGTGGGCACGAAATTGGACGTCGCGCGTCAAGTCGGGCGCTACGACACCGTTGGAATCGATCTGGTCGCGATGTTGGTCGACGATCTCGCCTGTGTGGGTGCCGAGCCACTGTTCCTCTTGGACTACGTCGCCGTTGGCAAACTCGTCCCGGCGCAGATCGAAGTGCTGGTCACTGGTATCGCCGAAGGCTGTCGACGCGCCAACACGGCACTCCTTGGTGGAGAGACCGCCGAGCACGCAGGAGTGATGGCGCCCGATGATTTGGACGTCGCGGGCTTCGCCGTAGGCGTGGTCGAACGCGGCACCGAACTCGGCCCCGACCGTGTCCGCGACGGAGACGTCTTGGTGGGTTTCGCTTCGCCGGGCCTTCGCTCCAACGGTTACGCGCTCGCGCGACGAGTACTGGTCACTGACGTCGACGACTTGATGGAACCCGCGTGGGACGGTGCGGATCACACGCTCGGCGACGAGTTGCTCGTTCCTTCGGTGATCTACGCCCCGACGGTTACGGCGCTGCGCAACGACCTCGGCGCCGCGTTGCACGCCTGCGCGCACATCACCGGCGGCGGCATCATGGGCAACGTGTCGCGGATCCTGACACCGGGACTCGACGCCATAATTGATATGCAGAGTTTCGAGACGCCAGAGATATTCTTCGAGATCCAGCGCCGCGGTCGCGTGCACGCCGATGAGATGGTGCGCGTGTTCAACTGCGGAGTTGGCATGGTGTTGGCAGTCGATTCCAGCGCCGCTGACGCCGCGGTGTCGTTGGCGCGAGCCGGCGGAATACCGGCCATGATCGTCGGATCGGTCAGGTCCGGTACCGGAGAAGTAGCGCTGACGTGAGCGACGCCCGCGAACGTGTCCGCCAACACTTGTTGGATCACTCAGTTCGACGTGGCGAGTTCATCTTGAAGTCAGGTCGCCCCTCGTCGTGGTTCATCGATTCGAAGAAGACGATCTGCGCACCCGAAATGATGGTTGACCTCGCCACGTTGATTTTGGAGAAGATCCCTGAAGACGCGACGGCGCTGGGCGGGTTAACCATGGGTGCCGATGGCGCGACGTTCGTCACCGCCGCGGTCGCCGCGACGCGGGGAAGGTACCTTCACGCATTCAGTGTTCGAAAGGAAGTGAAGGACCACGGCGCGGGTGGACGCATCGCCGGAGTTCTCGAACCCGGGGATCGCGTGGTGATCACCGAGGACACCGTCACACGCGGCACGAGTCTGCTCGAAGCCGCTCACGTCGTGCGCGACTTCGGGGCCGACGTGATCTTGCTTTTCGCCGTCGTCGACCGCGGAGGAACCGTGAGTGCGATGGCGGCCGACGAGGGGATCGCCTTTGACGCGCTCTTCACGGCCCACGACCTAGGTTTTACCAACGAAGAGGCGTAGTTACTTCGCCAGCACGGCCAACACGCGTTCGCGCCAGGCCATCCGCGGTTCGTACTTTTCTTCTGGTGTGTGACCGAGGCGAACGACTACCGCGTCCAGGGCCGGCACGACCGAGATCATCTGTCCTTCGTAGCCGTTCGCCCAGTAGGTGCCGTAGGCATCCGCACTCACCCACCATTGCCATGAGTAGAAATGACCGCTCGAGGCTTCGACGCTCAAGGGCACCTGGGCCGTGGCGGCCCATTCGCGCGACACCAGTTGTCGTCCTTCCCATTCGCCTCCGCGTAAGTACAGCAGACCGAACTTCGCAAAATCGAGCGCACGCGCGTGCACGTAACTCGAGGACACGAACACGCCACTCGTGTCGAAGGTCGCGACGGCGCTCGACATCCCGATTGGTTCGAACAGGCGATGCTCCAGATACCGCCGGTAGTCATCGCCGTACCCGACGATGTCGGCGAGCACGCGACTCAAGATGTTCGTCGTGCCGCTCGAGTAGTTGTAGAACGTGCCCGGCTCGTGAGCGAGCGGGAGCGCGGCGGTGAAGGCGGCCATGTTGTCCTGACCTTCGCCGAACAGCATGTCGATGACGTGACTGGTCTGCCCGATCGAGTACTCCTCTACGAAAGCCAGGCCATCACGCATGGCAAGTAGATCGCGCAAGCGAATCTGGTGTCGCGGATCGGACTCGTCGCTCCACTCGTGAACCGGCGCCAGCTGATCGGGATCGAGCCGTCCCTCGTCAACCAGCGTGCCAAAGATCATGTGGAACATTGACTTGGCCATGGACCACGAGAGCAGCTGGCTTTCCGCCGTGATCGGTTCAGCCGGCCGATCGAAGAAGAACTGCTCGCCGCCGTAGCGCTCGCAGAGCACTCTTCCGCCTTGAACAACGACGACGGCGTTCGTGACCGCCAGGTCTTCGTCGGTGAACATCTCGTCGACGACGGCGTCGAGTTCATCTTGATGCGGCGATTCACCCCGAGGCCACTCATGTGTCGGCCACGCGACGTCTGATGGCTGGGGCGCAAACCGCGGCTGAACTGAGGGCAAGTGGGGCATATATTCTCCGATTCCTCCGTGAATCTTGTCACGTGGTTCCGTGTGACAGTCCCTCGATAGGTTCGGCGCATGACAAGATCCGAGGAGTCCGAAGTCGAACAGTACTTCTACCGTTCCTCGATATCTTCAAGCCGTCATCGCAATCGTGTCAGCGCCTACTTCGTGCAACGACTGCAAGGATCCAACGTCGTGGCGCGTATCGAACCGCTCGGACTCGTTCCAACCTCGATTGGCGACGAGCAACTGGCGATTCAACGTCTCCGACGCAACCTGGTGGTTGACGGCATGTGGCACGAGACGCCGAGTGGTCATCACGTGCGACAACGTGTGGTGTCCGCCGAGATCGTGACCACGCAAAAAGTCGCCCCACAGAACTCGTGAGGAGTCCGTGGGGCGACTTGCTGGTGGTCGAGACCGGCGTCGATCCGGTGACCTCACGCTTTTCAGGCGCGCGCTCTACCGACTGAGCTACTCGACCTCCTCGTCACCCTTTCGGGTGTCGAGCGGACCTGACGGGATTTGAACCCGCGACCTCCGCCTTGACAGGGCGGCGTGCACTCCGAGCTGCACCACAGGTCCTCGGTGTTCCCAAGGTCGAGACCCCGAGACGCGAAGGCCAAGTCTATCTGGTCTCGACTTCGCACTTCGAGGGACATGGACTGCGCGTTCGAGTCTCGAGCGGTGGCATCGATATGCTCCGTGACACGGGACGCGAAAGGAACGTCGTTGTCGGATCGAGTCGAAGTTGAAACCCTGAAGGTTGGCGAGGGCGGCGGTCGCGACCTCCTGGCCGATCTGTACCGACCTCCTAACCCCAACGGCTGCGGCGTGCTTCTTATCTACGGTGGAGGATTCGTTGAAGGCGATCGTCGCCAACTGGCCGGGTACGGCATTTCGCTTGGTCGAGCCGGTTACACCTCGCTCGCGTGCGAATATCGACTGGCGGGCGAAGCACTTTGGCCGGCGGCGCTCGACGATGTCCATATGGCATTCGAATTCTTTCATCGAGAGACGAAAGCACTCGGCGTGAACGCGTCGCAACTCGCGGTGTCGGGTAACTCCGCGGGAGGTTGCCTTTCTCTGTTGTTGGCCGGAACGAGCGATCTTCCGGTGGCCGCAGCGATTGCCTTCTATGCGCCGATGGACTTCTTGAGTGAGGACGCTCGAGCGAAAGGCTCTCCAAAGGGGATGAGGTATCTACTCGGCGACGACGTATCTGAAGGGCGCCTTCGCTCTATGAGTCCCATTACCCACGTCGGGCCGAGATTCGCGCCGACGTTGCTTTTGACCGGCAACCGTGACGCCAGAGTCGATTGGAAGGAGAGTGTTCGCATGTGCGAAGCCCTTAACGCCGTCGGTGCACGCTGCGAACTTCACGTCTTCGACGGTCTGGAGCACGCCTTTGACGTAGCACCGGATTATGGGCGACTAAGTGCCGCGCTCATGACGCGATTTCTGGACAGCCATGTTCTTGACCCGTCACCGAACGGCGTCATGAGTTAGGTCAAGTAGTTCGGACGACTCGACTCTCAGTTGCTGGGTTGCACGAGGCAGAACGTGTGGCCCACCGGGTCCAAGAAGACCCGGAATGTGGTGCCCGGTTGGTACTCGTGCTTCGTCGCGCCAATCGAGAGCGCGTGGGCCTCGGCTTCGTCCAGGTCGTCGACGGTGAAGTCCAGGTGGAGTTGCTGGGGAATAGGCCCGGTGGGCCAGGTCGGTGCCACGTAGTTCGGCACCCTTTGGAAGCTGATGGTCGGATGCCCCGGGTTGAGGAGGTCGAGCCACTCCACGTCGGCGGGTTTCATCTCGCCCAGCGGTTCGACCTCAAGGCCCGTGAGCCGCGAATAAAAATTCGCGAGTGCTATCGGATCCGGACAGTCCAGTGCCACCAGTTGGAGTCGGGGGAGTTTGTTCGTCATGGCGTGCTCCTATTCGCGAGGTATCGGACATTCCAACGTCAGCGCTCACCTTATAGAACCCGTGCGACACTTGGCGTCAAGGTCGTGCTGGCCCGCTACGGAGTGGTGAATCTTCTGGTCGCGTCGGCGTACCAATGGGCCGAGGGCTTGGGAGTTCTCGCGAAGGTCGTGCGGTCAACGGCGACGATGCCGAACTTCGGCCGATAACCAAAGGTCCATTCGAAGTTGTCGAGCAGCGACCATTGAAAATAGCCGCGGACGTCGATTCCGTCGGCGATCACGTTGGACAGTCCGGCAAGGGCGCCCGTGAGATAGCGGATGCGTTGTTCGTCGTCGTTCGTTCCGATGCCGTTCTCGGTCATGATGATCGGAATGTCAACCATTGATGCCGCCCGACGCAAGGTGTACTCAACGCTCTGGGGCCAGAAGAGGTAGCCCATCTCGGTGACTTCCCCTTCGGGGTGCATGACGCGTCCCTCGGGTCCGATGATCAACTTGGTGTAGCACTGCACGCCGACGTAGTCGTCGTCGCCTACCGCGAGCAGGTATTGGTCTTCCATCTCGTGGCGTATCGAATTCACCAAGTCCTTGCCGCCAGGGAGCGCTTCGTACTCGTTCATCGAGAGGGGCATGCCGATTGGGTAGTGACCCGGGAGCGAACGGAGAGCGTCCCGCATCGCCACGTGGCACGCTCGCATCGCGACGTTGACGTTCGAGAATCGCTTCCAATCCTTTTGCGCCGGCGGGAAGACACCCATCAGATAACCCATCAAGGCGACGATGTTCGGTTCGTTCACCGTGCACGCGATGCCGATCAGGTCGCCGAACTCGTCGCCGACGACCAGGGCGTAGCGTCCCATCAGCGAAGCGATGTCGGGGTACTCGAAGCCGCCAAGATCGGCGACCCACAAAGGCAATGTGAAGTGGTGCAACGTGACGACCGGCAGAATCGAGCGCGCGTGACAGGCTTCGAGCATTCGGCGATAGTGGGCGAGAGCTTCGGCGCTGATGACGCCTTGCTGTGGTTCGATTCGCGCCCACTCGACTGACAGGCGGTAAGAGTTGAGACCCAGGTCGACGATCAAGTCCAAGTCTTGTTCGAAGCGATTCCATGAATCGCATGCGTCGCCGCACACCTCTTCGCAGTGGGTTCCTTCGGCGCGCTCGTACCGCCACCAGTCGGTGTTCGAACCGCCGCCTTCGGTCTGGTAGCCCGACGTTGAGGTGCCCCAAGAAAATCGGTCCGGGAAACGGACTTCGCGTTGTGTCATGGAGTGAATCTACGTTGTCTGCCGCATCCGCGTCGAGCGAGAATGTGAAGGCGACGCCGTCGTCTCTGAGACGACACGTTCTGAGTCCGTCAATAGTCTTGCCTTCGATACGCACGAGCGACTGGACATGTTCGAGATCGCGTTGGCCTGATTCGCCTCTCGTAATCGAAAGTACAATTGGTGGAAAATCCACAGAAAGCGGTGCCCCATGACCTCGAACCTGCGTGCCGAAACGATTTACTTCGATTCATACGATGACCAATCGGTGGAGGCGTATCTCGCCACCACGGAGTCCGAGACCAACGTCGGTGGCGTTGTGGTCATTCACCACTTTCCTGGGTACGACGAAGCGACCAAGGAGATAGTGCGGAAGTTCGCCGCGAACGGCTACAACGCGATCTGCGTCAATCTCTATTCTCGCGAGTCGCCTGGCGCGAGCTCGGACGACGCCGCGGCTGCGGCTCGCGCGCGCGGCGGAGTCCCGGACGATCAATTGGTCGGCGACGTCGGCGCGGCCGCGAAATATTTGCGTGCGATGCCCAACTCCAACCAAAAGGCCGGCGTCATTGGTTACTGCTCCGGTGGGCGACAGTCCGTCCTGGCCGCTTGCAGCGTGAACCTCGATGCCGCCGTGGACTGCTACGGCGCTTTCGTCGTGGTGGACCGTCCCGAAGGATCTGACATGTTGGCGGTGTCAATCGTCGATCTCCTGCCGAATCTCTCATGCCCGCTACTCGGACTCTTCGGACTCGACGACCAATTTCCTTCGCCCGAACAGACCGAGACACTTCGTGAGCTGTTGACGAAAAACGGCAAAGAGTTCACCTTCCATGAGTACGAGGGCGCGGGTCATGCGTTCTTCGCGGTCGATCGACCGTCGTACCGTCCCGAGGTCGCCACCGAGGCGTGGGGTGAGATCTGGAAGTTCTACGGTCAATATCTTTCGGGAAAGAAGTAGGTCGTCATGTGCACCTATGAGACAGAACGAATCGCCGTGACTGGCAGCGCCAAAGGTGCCCAAGGCTGGTTCCGTGCGACCGACGCCACCATCTATTACGACCACCCCGTGCACTTCGGCGCGGGCCACGCGTTGATGGTGGACGTCATCAACCCCGCGCTGGGGCCGAGTTCGCGCGTGGGCATCGAGTTGAACGCTGAGTCGGCGCGCGAACTCGCGATGGCGATACTGCGCTCGCTCGACAGCGTCCCCGCAAGCCTCCTCGAGAGTTAGCGGTGTCGGGAGCAGAACTTTCGGCGACGGACGATTCGATAACGGCGAAGAACGACCGTTACAAATGGGTCGTACTTTCCAATACGACCCTCGGCATGCTGATGGCCACGATCGACATTTCGATCATGCTGATCGCGCTGCCCGACATCTTCACGGGCATCGATCTCGATCCGCTTTTGCCGGGCAACAGTTTCTATCTGTTGTGGATGATCCTCGGTTTCATGGTGGTCACGAGTGTGCTGGTCGTCACCTTCGGTCGTCTGGGCGACATGTTCGGTCGAGTCCGGCTCTACAACTTGGGTTTCGTCGTCTACACGTTCTTCTCGCTTCTTCTCAGCGTCACGTGGATGTCGGGCACCGCGGCCGCGCTGTATCTGGTGGTGATGCGAATCTTCCAAGGCGTCGGGGCCGCGATTCTGATCGCGAACTCATCGGCCATCCTCACTGATGCCTTCCCGGAGAACCAGCGCGGCATGGCGTTGGGTATCAACCAGATCGCGGGCATCAGTGGCTCGTTCATCGGTTTGGTCCTGGGCGGGTTACTCGCGCCGATTCAGTGGCGACTCATCTTCATCGTCTCGGTGCCGATCGGTCTCTTCGGCACGGTGTGGGCCTATCGCAAGTTGAAGGAGATTCCGCGCCACGCCGACACGAACATCGACTGGCCCGGCAACATCACTTTCGCCCTCGGACTCATCGCGCTCATGGTGGGCATCACGTACGGGATCCAGCCGTATGGCGGGAGCACGATGGGGTGGCTGAGTCCGCTGGTGATCACGGCGCTGGTCGGCGGCGTCGCCATGCTCTTCGTCTTCACGCTGATCGAACGCAGGACGCCCGATCCGATGTTCCGACTCTCGCTGTTTCGGATTCGGGCCTTCACCGCGGGCAGCGTCTCGAGCTTTCTGGCGTCGGTGGGACGCGGCGGCCTGATGTTCATGCTGGTGATCTGGCTCCAGGGAATCTGGCTGCCACTGCACGGCTACGACTTCGCTCGCACGCCGCTGTGGGCTGGCGTCGCCATGCTGCCGCTGACGGCCGGTTTTCTTATCGCCGGTCCGGTATCCGGTGTGCTCTCGGACCGTTTCGGGTCTCGACCGTTCGCCACCGCCGGCATGCTGGTAGCAGCGCTGTCCTTCTTCTTGTTGGAGTTGTTGCCGGTCGACTTTAACTACTACGAGTTTGGCGCGCTGCTGCTGTTGAACGGTCTGGCCATGGGAGCTTTCGCGGCACCCAACCGGGCCGGCGTCATGAACAGCCTGCCGCGAGAGCACCGCGGCGTCGGTTCGGGCATGAACTCGACCTTCCAGAACTCCGGCCAGGTGCTCTCCATTGGGATCTTCTTCACCTTGATGATCGTCGGTCTCTCGTCGTCACTACCGACGTCGGTCTTTCACGGGCTCACGTCAGTCGGCGTCCCGGCCGTTGACGCTCGTCGGGTCGCCGCGTTGCCGCCGGTGTCGACGCTGTTCGCCTCGTTCCTCGGCTACAACCCGCTGGTGCATCTCTTGAGCCCCCACGTCTTAGCGAGTCTGCCGACACATACCCGGTTGGCATTGGCCAAACGGAGTTTCTTCCCCTCGATCATCACCAAGCCGTTCCACGATGGACTGCACGCGGCCTGTGACTCGGCCGTGCTGGCCTGTCTCTTGGCCGCGGGTTGCTCAGCCTTACGAGGAGGGAAGTACGTCTACGCGGAGAACACCAACGAGCCCGGTGAAGTGATCGTCGCGGCAGCCGACTGAGTTTTCATTTCTTGACGCGTTTGTAGAGACCCATGCCGCTGTCGGTCGCGACCAGCTTGAACTGTTTCCTGATGCCGGCCAGCACAGTCGTATCGGGGGACGTGGTGAGGGGAACGGGGAGCACCAGGTACTCGACCTTGCTGGCGATCGGCAACACGGTACCGTTGTTGTTGAAGAGTCCATAGTTTCCAGTGTCGAACGGCGTTGGCCACAGGTAAATCTGGGTGCGATGGTCGAGGTGCGGCACGAAGAGGTACCACGCCGAGACAATGGCGTTGGGCGGGATCTGACTCTCGAGTGCCGCGAATGACTTCGCGGCGGCGCCGTTCGGCGGCCACTGGCTCACGGCCGTGTTATCCGAGAAAGGGGCCAATCCCCAGAGGGTGCACGTCCAAATCGCCCCCGCGAGGGCCACGATCGTGATGGCGTTGCGTCGCCACAGCCGCGACTGGTGGGCAATGGCGTACAGGGACCCGAGCACGAGCACGGGTGCCAGTTCGATCGAGTACTGGTAGAGGATCTGATGCATGTAGACGTCGTTGCTGATCATGTTCTCACCCACCACGAGAATCCCGACCAGAGCGATCTCCGGCGAGAACAGGAAGGCGAATCCCACCGTGGACGCGAGCTGCCAGAGATAGAATGGTCGTCCCTGAGAACCGAGGTAGGAGAAGAACTGGCCGGGGCGGTGAAAGATCGTGCTCACGAGACCGCCGAAACCGCCGAAGGGTATGCGACTGGAATAGATACTCGACGATCCGAGTATCGAAGGGATGAGCACTAGGTTGGCGAGGGCCGCGTAGGCGACGGATCCAGCGACGATGGAGACTCCCAGGCGCCGGTCTCGTCGCGCGGATACCCAGATTCCCAAGGGGATCACCAGCATCGCGGCATCCTCTTTTACCAGCAGCGAGAGCACGACTATGACGACGAGTAATCGATTCCGACGTTCGATGGCCGCGTAGATCGCCACGCTGATGAAAAGTGGTTGGAAGGCTTCGGGGTGGAACTGGTTGAGGTTTCCTTGTTGGAGCAGCGGGCTCAGCAGGTAGGTCGCGACGAGTGACGTCGCGATGACGGTGCTCCTGATGTACCTGCGCGCCAGCACGTAGATCGGGATCGCCGGACTGGCCAACAGAAAGGTCTGCAGGAACAAGAGTCCCTGCGGTTCGGGGAAGAGTCGATAGAAGGGCGCGAAGAGGAACAGCACGAACGAGGTGTGGTCACCGAAGAGGTTGCGTCCCATGACCGTAACGAACGGGACGTGGAAGTGCGTGATCAGCCACATGCCTTGGTCGAAGATGGCCAGATCAAAGGGCGGGTACCCGTAGCCGTAGTACTCCTTCATGCTGAGATAGTCGAACCACACGACGTAGAGCACGACGAGCGCGATGAAGGCCCAATGTTTCCTCTGGAACGCCGCTCGCAGAAGGTCTTGGGGTCGCCGTTTGGATTGCATACTCACCGCGGATTCGTTGGTCGTGAACGAATCAAGCGTCAGCCATGAAGTGACCTCGATGCTGGTCTCGGCTTCCCCGTCCAGTGACATGCGGCTCCTCACCTCATTACAGAGTGTCCCACTGACGATTTAGAGATTCTGTCACTCGCGAATGGCGAGTTAGTGCTTAGGTTCTACGCGCTTTTGCCCACGACGGCTTCGCACTCGTTCTCGTCGGCGAAGTCCACCAAGTGATGCGGGGCGCAGTTCGTGCTGACGTTGTCCAACGCGCACTCGTCGCAGAGGAGGATGAGCTTGCGACAGGCCAGGTTCGCGCAGTTGTGGTACTGACTTGTGGGCGTTGCGCATCGCTCGCATGCGCCGAGCACCTTCGAGTGATCGCTGAATTCGTGGTGCATGCGGGCGTCGAAGAGATAGAGCGATCCTTCCCACAGCCCGTCGTCGCCGAAGGCCTCGCCGTAGCGCACGATGCCGCCGTCGAGTTGATAGACCTCCTGGAAGCCTCGACGAATCATGAGCGCGGACAGTACTTCGCACCGCACACCGCCGGTGCAGTAGGTGACCACAGCCTTAGGTTTCAAGTCGTCATAACGGCCACTGTCGAGCACGTCAGCGAAGTCGCGGGTCGCCTGCACACGAGGGACCACCGCGTCTTTGAATCGACCGATCTCGGCTTCGAACGCGTTTCGGGCATCAAAGAAGACGACGTCGTCACCTCGTCGTTCGACCAACTCGTGGAGTTCTCGGGGCGATAAGTGGTCGCCGCCTCCGACGACACCGCGCTGATCCACGGTCAACTCTTCGGTCGCGCCGAAAGAGACGACCTCGTCGCGGACACGTACTCGTAAGCGAGGAAAGTGGTCAGCGGATCCCTCGGACCACTTGAAGTCGATCGTTCGGAAACCCGCGTACTCCTTGGTCGCCGCCACGTATCGACGCAGATCGTCGAGGTCGCCGCCGAGCGTGCCGTTGATGCCGTGATGCGAGATGAGTATGCGGCCTTTGAGTGAGAGTTGCTCGCAGAGCGCGTGCTGCCAGAGTCGAACGGCGTCGGGATCTTCCAGCGGCGTGAACCCATAAAAAAGGATGATCTTCTGGGGTCGCACACTGAGATTGTACCGACAGGGTTGTGACGGGACTCTTGGGTCGTTGCGACGACTACGTCGACTCGGGAACCTGGACGATTCGCGCGTCGTGGGCGAACCACGGCACGACCGCCGACGTCGAACGCTGGAACTGTTCGTACTCGGGATAGCGCGAGAGCGAGATCTTCTCCGTGAACCGCGTGGAACCCACGAAGAGCAAGGTAAGCAGGGCCGGACCGATCACGGTCCACTGAACGACTGACCCCGCCGCGACGGCCCCGAAGAGGAAGACGACCCACCACTGGGCCAGTTCAAAGAAATAGTTCGGATGCCGCGAGTATCGAAAGAGTCCGCGCTGAAGGAAGCGCGGGTTCGGTGAACGTCCAGCGCGGACTTCAGATTTCTTCCACTGGTGGAAGTCCCACTGTTGTTGATCGGCCACGCTCTCGCCAAGCGTGAAGAGGAGAAATCCCAACGTCAAGAGATAGTCGAGGACGCCGAAGGAGGTGGAGGGATGTCGGTACGCGTTCCACGCCGGAAGGACGATGAGCACCAACAGAGCGTTCTGGTACAACACGATGAAGAACAAGTTGAACAGTTGGAACTGCCACGGCCGCATGGAGGATCGAAGCACTGCCCAGCGATAATCCTCGACGCCCCGGTACGCGCCCTTTCGCGCGAAGTTGTAGGTGAGACGCATTCCCCATAGCGAGACCAGGGCGGCCATGACGTCGAGGCGTGCATTGGTGAGATGGGCCGCCACCGCAAAGATCCACAGGTAGATCACCGGCACGATGGACCACAGTCGATCGACCCACGAGGTGTCGCCGGTTGCGAGCGACGCGACCCACGCCAGGGCGCACGCCACCGAGGCGATGACCAGCGTCAAGGTGATCGGCGACATGGAGCGACGATAACTCGATAATTCGCGGTTGCCTTTCAACCCAATAGATTGTGGTCTCGGACGGGTCACGAAGGAGATGCCATGCCGTTTCCAATCGCGGACGGACCGCGCACCCTTGAGATTGGATCACCGGGCGCCATGCGTCAGCGCCTCAATCAACTCATCCTCGACGGACGCAAACGCGCGACGGCCGGTCTGCTGGTCGATTACGTGAGGGAGAACGAGGAGTTGGAGTCCCCCGGCGATTTTTTGACACTCGTGGACGATGATTCGCGTGGAGTGTCGACGGTCGTCGTGACACAAGTGGAGACCGTACCCTTCATCGAAGTGCCGTGGAGTTTCGCGCAGGCCGAAGGCGAGGGTGACGAATCACTTGAGGAGTGGCGTGAAGGCCATCGGCAATTCTGGACCGAAGCCGGCGAAACCATTGATGACAACACACCGGTGGTCTTGATCTGGTTTGAAGTGACTGCGAGTTGACACGTCGAAGCGTCGAGGAAAGCGCCACGTAGGCTTTCTTCGTGACTCAGTTGGACGATCGAGAGTTGGCTACACACCTATTCAATCGCTGTTGGCAACTGCTGGAATCAACACGCGACCGAGACGACGACGTCGAACTATTGACGGCGGCATTCAGTTCTCGCTATCACTGGCGGATCGCCGGCGAATTGGAGCAATGGATAGTCAGTGACTGGATGGTGGCTCGAGCGGCCGCGGCCGTGGGTGACGGGCAGCTCTCGCTTCTCTTCGCCAAAAGAGCGCACGCGGCCGCCCAAGACAATGGTGTGCCGGACTGGTTGGTCGCCTCGAGCGCCGAAGGTGTAGCGCGCGCGTACGCGGCAGCCGGCGACGTCGAACAGTTCGGTCATTACTTTTCGCTGGCGACTCGACTCGTCTCGGTCATCGCCGATGTCGAGGATCGAGCGCTCATCGCGAGTCAATTGGCCGACATCAAAGTTCCCTAGGGTTCGTTTAGTTTTCAGCTCATCAGGGTGCCTGATTTAAGACTCGGCGATGACGCGGAACGCCGTGCTCGCGGCCGATCGCACCCGAGCGTTCTCGTCGTCCAAAAGGATCACGATCGCGTCGATAGCCGGTGACACGTGATGGCGGGTGATCACCTTGGCCGCCATCTCGCGAACCCGCCACGACGCGTGAGTGGTGGCCTCGATGATCGCGTCCGAGGCGACGTCATCCCACACGTGTAGGAGGCCGCGGGCCGCCCACACCCGGGGCCAGTAACCTTCGACGCCGCCGTCTCGACCTTCAAGGACCGCCTCGGCGGCCGGACCACCGATCACGCGCAGCATGTGACCGTCCGCGGTATCACCCTTGAGGATTGAAACGCAGTCGCGAATGACCTCGTCGCGACTGCGCCGCTCGCACTCGAGAAGGATCGACTGCTTGGGTGTCATTCCCCAGTTGCTGACCATGGCGACGACTTCCTCGTCTTTACGGCTCGTCGGGTGACCCGACGCCGAGTCGTGATCTCAAGAATTCCAGCACCTCGTCCAAGGCCTGGCGTGTCGGCGAGGCGGCTTCGTCGGAGTAGTCCTCGGTCAGCACCGAGTGGGCCGATTTCCGGTATCCCCAGGGATTGCCTGGTGACGAGTCGATCACTACTCCGATGAACTTGTCACCGAGCGCTTCGCGAAGTCGCGCGAACCGTCCGGCTGGCGACATCGCGTCACCACTGAAGCGCAGTCCCATGACGCAAAGGTCATCGGAGGTTCGTCGCTGGACCATTGACAGGTCCGCGTCCGAGAGTCCGAGCGCGCGGCGATGATCTGAGTTGATCGGAAACGGTAGCGACGGTTGACTCATGACCGGTGCGATGACCGACGGTTCGACGCTCATGGCCAGAGCGAAGCCGCCGGTGAGACACATGCCGACCGCACCGACGCCTGGTCCACCGCACACCTCGTGCTCGTGCGCCGCCAACTCTCGCAGGTAGTCCACGACGGGGCTGGTCTTGCTCAGCGCCAGCACCGTGAACTCTTTGCTCACGCACACCCGGATCAACGTCGATAGGGAGTACGCAATGGTGACTGGCCTTCCCGGCGTGCCGAGCAAATCGGGCATGACCGCAGTCATGCCCTGGGCGGCGACGCGGCGCGCGAATCTCGCCACCAACGGTGTGATGCCGGGTGCCTCGTGGATGACGATGACGGCCGGGCCTTCACCAACTCGATAGAGGTCGTGCTTACGGCCCTTGGAGGACGTGAAGGCATTCATCGTGAAGCCCTCGAGGGCGTACGGCACGACACTCATGACTATTCCTGTCTCCGCGGCAACGCCATTCTCTCAGATGACGGGTGAGAAGAGTGGCGACAATGGGGTACCACATCCAAGAGCCAGTGACCCCACGGCACCCGCGGACGGACCTTCATTGCTAGAACATTTCAATGTGGTTGCTCCCTACAAGTCTCGGGCCCGGGAATCATCCGACGTGATCCGATTCACAGTGCGGGTTCATCCGGGCTCTCGCACGAGCAGCGTGGGCGGCACGTACGACGGCGCTCTTCAAGTGCGCGTACAGGCCCGGGCCATAGACAATGCAGCCACCAACGAAGTCTGCTCCGTTCTCGCCGACGCCTTCGGCGTTCGCCCCGGTGCCGTGCGGTGCGAACGAGGTGCGCGTTCTCGAACGAAACTGATCGTCATTGAGGGCAACGACGACGTCCTCGCCGGTCGGCTCAGCTCTCTGCTGTCGTCAATCTAAGGTGCCAACGGCTGGCTCGCCGTGAGCCTGGACTAACCCTGGACTAACGCAGTGTCGCCGGCGACGGAGCACAGACGGGTTCAACCTGTCGGACCGTGAATATGACATAATGATAATACTATGATATTCGCAGATTACGCGTAATCGTGGCTATGTCGTGATGTCGATAGCCAGCGCGTGGCGAACGGTGCGCCGATCGCACCGGGTCAGCGAACGACTCCAGCCAAATCCTGACGCGGTCGCGGGCTCCAGCGAGATCGTCGGGTCACTTCAGTTGCGCCACGTCGACGCCGGATCGTGCAATGGCTGCGAGCTTGAGATCACTTCGGTCTTTGGCCCCGTGTACGACGTCGAGCGATTCGGTGCGCGCCTCGTGGCGTCGCCGCGACACGCCGACGCTTTGCTCGTCACTGGTCCGGTGACGCACAACATGGTCGGGCCACTGCGCAAGACGCTCGAGGCGGCACCGCGACCCTGCGTCGTGATTGCGCTGGGCGACTGCGCACGGGACTGCGGCGTCTTTCGCGGTGGTTACGGCGTCGTCGGCGCGGTGGGCGACGTGATCGATGTGGACGTCACGATCCCGGGTTGTCCGCCCGATCCCACGATCATCATCGAGGCCCTACGCGGATTGACCCGACGTTGACGACCGGATTCGAGCTCGTGTGCGGAGCGCTCGTGGGACTCGCGGCGGCCGTGGGAGGTGCGGTCCTCCCGAGCCGGTGGCGTGTCGCGGCGACGGCGTCACTGGTCATTGGCGCCTGCGCGCTCGAGATGGCGGCAGCTATCGGTGTGCTCGCCACCGGTCACGATGCGCGGTGGCATTCGGTGGCACTGCTCCCATCGACCGGCACCACGCTGTTGCTCACCCCGCTCGGGGCGATCTTCGTGATCTTGGTCGCCTTGGTCGCGGTCCCGGCGGCGTTGTATTGGACCGGCTACGCGCCACACGGCATGTCGGGCCGATTAACGGCGTGCGGCTTCGCAACGTTCGTCACCGTCCTGCTCCTCGTCCCCGCCGCGGCGAGCGTCGCCACGTTCATGTTCCTCTGGGAGATGATGGCCCTCACCTCGCTCGCCCTTGTCCTCACCGATCAAAGCGGTCGAGAGGCCGCGCGCAGCGCGGGCGTCTGGTACGGCGTGATCACGCACGTCGGTGCGGCGTTCATCCTCGCCGCGTTCTTGTTGATGACGGCGCACTCGGGTGCGCAGACTTTCGCCACCCTGGAGTCACACGCTCGCACGTTGGCTCCTGGTGCGCGCGCCGTCATCTTCCTGCTCGCGCTGGTCGGCTTCGGTTCGAAGGCCGGAGTCGTGCCCTTCCACGTGTGGCTTCCTCGAGCGCACCCCGAAGCGCCGAGCCCCGTATCGGCGTTGATGTCGGGAGCGATGGTCGCACTCGGCGTCTACGGGATCGTTCTCTTCGGCAACGTCTTGTTGGGCGGCGGTCCGGTGTGGTGGTGGCTCGTCGTCCTCGCCCTGGGTGGCGTCTCCGCCCTCTACGGGTCGCTGCACGCGGCCAACAGCACGGACCTGAAGAAACTCCTGGCCTACTCCACGACGGACAACATCGGCCTGGTGCTCCTCGCCGTCGGGGCCTCGGGCCTGTTCGTGGCGACCGGCCACGGTCGGCTGGGAGCGTTGAGTTTGGTGGCCGCCTTCTTCATCTTGGTCAGCCACGCGATGTTCAAGGGTGCACTCTTCCTCGCCGCCGGCTCCGTGCAAGTCGCAACCGGGACCCGCGACCTCGACTTGTTGGGTGGGTTACTGCGACGCATGCCCCAGACCGGGGCCCTCTTCCTCGTGGCGGCCGCCTCGATCTGCGCTCTGCCGCCGCTGAACGGATTCGTAGGGGAGTGGTTGCTCTTCCAAAGTCTCCTGCACGGCGTGAACTTGGGTAGTACGTCGGGTGACGTCGCCGTCCCCCTCGCCGTCGCGGCGCTCGCGCTGACGGCCGGCCTTACGATCGTCGCCTTCGTCAAGGCGGCCGGCGTCGGATTCCTGGGTCGCCCCCGGTCGCCCGGGGCCGACGACGCCGTCGAGGTCGCCACGAGTATGCGCCTCGGCGTGGGCCTGTTGGTCACCATGTGCGTCGTCGCGGGAGTGGCACCCATGACGATCCTGCCCGCACTGGAGCGAGCCGTTCGCACCGCGTTGCCCCGCGTCGGCGCCGGGCCGGTGACGCACGGTCTCCAACTTCAATTGGTCGGTGTGCGCGGCGTCTTGGCGCCCACCGTCTTGACGGCGTCTCTGGTCGTCGCGATGATCGTGGTGGCGTCGCTGCGACGAGGGCTGTCGCGTCGGCGCGACGTCCGGGTCACCGAGGCCTGGGGATGCGGACGCGAGTTGGTGACCGCGCGAATGCAGTACACGGCGACGTCCTTCGCCGAACCGGTGCAGCGCGTCTTTGATGACGTGTTACGTCCGGTGCGCGACCTCGACGTCAGCCACGCCGCCGAATCGCGCTACGTCATCGAATCGATTTCCTATCGCAGCCACGTCGACGATCGGATCGAGAGCGCCCTCTACACCCCGGTGATCAAATCGGTGCGACGATGGGGTCAGATCGCCCGTCGACTACAGCCCGGCAGTGTGCACCGCTACCTGGCCTACGGACTCGTCGCGCTCGTCGTCACGTTGGTCGTCGTCGCGGTGACCGCGTGAGCGTCATGCACGTGGTGGGCGTGGCAGGTGTGGCCGCCCTCCAAGTGGCCACGATCGCTGTAGGCGGACTCGTCCTCGTGGGTCTCATGCGAAAGGTCCGCGCACGAGTCGAGGGCCGGGTGGGCGCACCGATCGTCCAGCCGTTGCGTGACGTCCGCAAGTTGCTGCGCAAGGAGCGCCTGCGACCACAGTTCTCGACCTGGATCTTCCCGCTGGCCCCCGTCGTGCTCGTGGCAACGGTCTGCGTGGCGGCGCTGATGACGCCGCTCATCACGTCACGCCCGGCGCTGGGCGCGGGGTCCGACCTCTTCGTGGTGGTCTATCTGCTGCTCCTCGGCTCGGCGATGATCGCACTCGCGGGTCTGGACACCGGTACGGCGTTCGGGGGGATGGGCTCGAGCCGAGCGCTCACCATCGGCGCGCTGGCTGAGCCGGCGCTCTTGGTCACGATCCTTGCCCTCTCGATCTCGGCGCACTCCTCGAACTTCCCGGCGATCATCCGCGCGACGCTGGCGGACCCCGGGGTGATCGTCTCACCGGCGCGCCTCTTCGCCCTCGCGGCGCTTCTCATCGTCATCGTGGCCGAGAGTGGACGGCTTCCGGTGGACAATCCGGCCACGCACCTGGAGTTAACGATGATCCACGAAGCGATGATCCTCGAGTACTCCGGACCGGACCTTGCGCTCGTCACCCTCGGCGAGGCCATGCGTCTCGCGCTCCTGTTGGGCGTGTTCGTCAACCTGATGCTCCCGTGGGGCATCGCGTCCTCCACGTCGATCGCGCGGGTCGCGCTCGGCACGCTCGTGTTGTGTGCCAAAGTCGCCACCGTCGCCGGTGCCCTGAGTTTCGTTGAGGTGTTCATCGCCAAGTTGCGCCTCTTTCGACTTCCCGAACTGCTCGCGGGCGCGTTCGTCCTAGCCTTGCTCGGCGCGGTGAGCGGCGTGGTGGCGAAATGAACCACTCCGCGTTCACGAGTGTCCTCGGATTGGGTTGTGGCGTCATCGTGCTCTGTGCCGTCGTGACACTCTGGCGGCGTTCACTGCGCGCCATCGTCCGTGCCTTGGCCGTCCAGGGCGTGGCGCTCGCGTTAGTGGCGATGACACTCGGTCTGCACGGTCACGACCGCGTCCTCGAAGTCGTCGCCGTGCTCGTGCTTCTCGCTAAGGGAGTGGTCGTGCCCTCGTTGATCACGAGGGTCGTGCGTCACGACGTCGCGAGCCGCGAGACCCAGCCGCTCGTCAACGTGCCCGCGTCGCTCGTCGCCGCCGGCGTCTTGATCTTCCTGGCCTTCGCCGCTTCACGATCGGTCACCGCCCTGGCTTCGAACGCCACCGGGCGACTCATCCCTTACGGGTTGGCCGCGATGCTGATCGGATTCTTCGCCCTGGCGACGCGGCGAAAGGCGGTGTCACAGATCGTGGGTCTCCTCCTCGTCGACAACGGGATCGCGCTGGTGGCCTTTCTCGCGACGGCGGGTGTGCCGTTGATCGTCGAGCTCGGCGCGTCGCTCGACGTGTTGCTCATCGTGGTGGTCCTCCAGGTCCTCGCCACCCAGATGCGACTCCGTCTGGGGTCATTCGACCTGGATCAACTCGCGGAGTTGCACGACTGATGTTGTGGGTCATCCTTCTTGTCCCGGTGCTGTGCGCCGTACCCTCGGGACTCGTCGCGTGGCGCCGGGCCATCGGATGGCTCGGGGTCGCGTCCGCCTCGATCGTCTTGGCCGTGGGCATCGTGCTCGCCGTCAACGTCGTCCGTGGCCACGCCGCGGTTGGCTACGGCGGCGTGTTGCGCGCCGACGCTCTCAGCGCGTTCATGGTGATTGTCATCGGCGTCATCGCCCTGCTCGCGACGTTGCAAGGCGTGCGCTACCTCGAGGCCGAGATCGCGGCGGGGCGATGCAGTCCCCGTCACGCGTCGCTCTACGCGGTCCTGATCCAGGGGTTCCTCGCCACGATGCTCCTCGCCGTGTTGGCCGCGAACCTGGGCGTGATGTGGGTCGCCATCGAGGCGACGACCATCGTGACCACGTTCCTCGTCGGACATCGCAACACTCGTGGATCGTTGGAGGCGTCCTGGAAGTACATCGTGATCTGTTCGGTAGGGATCGCGCTCGCGTTCCTCGGCACCGTACTCGTGTATTTGGCGGCCCAGCACGTTGCGGGCCAGGGGGCCGGCGCTCTGGACTGGACGTCGTTGGTGGCGCGTTCACACCACCTCGACCCGGGCGTCATGCGACTCGCCTTCGCGTTGATCGTGTTGGGCTTCGGCACGAAGGTCGGCCTCGCGCCGATGCACAGTTGGCTGCCCGACGCCCACAGCCAGGCTCCCGCGCCCGTGTCGGCCCTCATGTCCGGGGTGCTCTTGACGGTCGCCTTCTACGCGATCTTGCGCTTCAAGGTGATCGCCGACGGAGCCCTCGGACCACAGTTCGCACGGACGCTCCTGGTCATCGTTGGCCTGCTCTCGCTCGTGGTCGCGGCGTCGCTCCTGCTCAGTCAGCGCGATTACAAGCGCATGCTCGCCTATCACAGCGTGGAACACATGGGCCTCATCGCCCTCGGCGCCGCGGCCGGTTCGACCCTGGCGATCGCCGCCGTGCTCTTGCACATCCTGGGCCACGGCATCGCGAAGGGCGTGCTCTTCTTGGCCTCGGGGGAGATCCTTCTCGTCGAGGGCACCAGCGAGATAAAGGACGTACCGGCGCTGCTCAGCCGTCGGCCCGTGTTGGGAGGGATCTTCGCCTTCGGTCTGGTGGCGCTGCTGGGCTTTCCACCGTTCAGCCTGTTCGTGAGCGAACTGAATATGTTGCGCGCGGAGTTCCGAGTGGGTCTCGGTTGGGCGGCGGGCCTGTCCCTAATTTGCATGGCGGTGATCTTTGGTGCGGTGATGTCCCACGGGCGCGAAATGCTCTTCGGCCCCAAGGGCACCGACACCCCGGCCGTGACCCCGGCACTGGTCGCGGTCCCGCTGATCGCAGGACTCGCTGCGTGTGCATTCATCGGTGTGTCGGTGTGGCCGCTCGGATCGCTGCTTCGCGCGGCGGCGCACGTGGTGGCACTGTGAGCGCCGCGACCGCGCTCGCCGAGCTTCTGGAGCGGCCGGGATCGCTACGAGGAACGGTGCCGGTGGTCGCCGACGAACTCGCCTTGCTCGCCGGCACGTTGCTCGAGCGCGGGTACCGCCTCGCCTTGGTCAGTGCGGTCGACACGGATGTCGACATCCGGATCGTCTATCTGTTCGTCGCGGGACCCCCGGACCGCCGGATCGAACTCGTCATCTCCGCGGGTCGTGCACGACCGACCGTACCGTCGCTGGCACACCTGTCGTTCCCGGCGAGCCGATTCGAAAGGGAGATCCGCGATCTCTTCGGCGTGGAGCCCGTGGGTCATCCGGCGCCGCGCCGCCTGGTCCTGCATCAACACTGGCCGGAAGGATGGCACCCGATGCGCCACGACGCGCCCGCCTCGGCGCCGATGCTCGAGGACGTCGCGTCGTATCCGTTCGTCGAGGTCCAGGGACCCGGTGTCTACGAGATCCCCGTGGGTCCGGTCCACGCCGGGCTCATCGAGCCGGGCCACTTTCGCTTCTCGGTTGTCGGCGAGACGATCCTCAAGATGAAGGCGCGACTGTGGTTCGTCCACAAAGGTGTCGAGCGGCTTTTCGAAGGCCGCGAGGTAACTTCGGCGCTCGAACTCGCCGAGAAGATATCCGGGGACAGCGCGGTGGGTCACTCCCTCGCCTTGTGCCGGGCCGTCGAAGAGGCGCTCGGTGTCACGGTGTCAGCTCGAACGGAGGAGTTGCGCACGGTGCTCTTGGAGCTCGAGCGGCTCTACAACCACGTCGCGGACATCGGTGCGCTCTGCAACGACGTGGGATTTGGCTTGGCCCAGGCACGAGCGCTCACCCTGCGCGAGCGACTGCTGAGGTTGAATCGCACGGTGAGCGGGCATCGCTTGCTGCGCGGAGGCGTGAGTGTCGGAGGTGCCGCGGTGATGTCGTTGCCCGACGAAGCAGAGTTGGTCGCTATCGGGGATCAGTTCGCCGAACTGGTCAACCTCGCTCGAGGCCAAGGCACCGTGATGGACCGATTCACCGGCACCGGTGTGCTCCATCTGCGAGACGTCGAAGCAATCGGCGTGCTGGGTGTCGTCGCGCGCGCCTCGGGTTCGACCTACGACGCTCGGTGCGCACATCCCACGGCCGCTCCGATCGTCGGTCTCACGCCGGCGAGCTCGGGCGACGGCGACGTGCTCGCGCGCTTCAACGTCCGCGTGGACGAAGTCACCACGTCGCTGGACCTTTTGCACGACTACTGCGCTCGAGGTGGCGCCCTCGGCGCGTCCGCTGAAGGGACCGAACGGCTCGCGGGCTCGGGCTCGGGAATCGTCGAAGGATGGCGCGGAGCCATCGTTCATCGCGTCGAAGTCGATAGGGGAGTACTGACTCGGGTCAAGGTCGTTGACCCATCATTCTTCAATTGGCCGGCCCTGGCCGTCTCGCTCGCTGACACGATCGTCCCTGACTTTCCGCTCGTGAACAAGAGCTTCAACCTGTCCTACGCGGGCAACGATCTGTAATCATGAGAGGCGAGCCGATGACCAACACCCCGATCTATCAACTCAAGGCCGAGTTCTTCAAGACCCTGGGCCACCCTGCGCGCATCCGCGTCCTCGAAGTACTACGAAAGGGTGAACGCTCGGTGAGTGACCTGGTGCCCGTAGTGGGCCTCGAAGCGTCGCACCTCTCCCAGCAGCTGGGGGTACTGCGCCGGGCCAATCTGGTCCAGACGCGAAAAGAAGGTACCAGCGTCATGTACTCGGTCGCCAACTCGATGGTCTTCGAACTTCTCGACGTTGCTCGCCATATCTTGACGTCGTCGCTCAGCGATACTCGAGCCCTCCTCGAGGAGCTCGAAGAATCCTGAGCATCAGTCTTTTCGAGTTGCTCGGCGTGTCGCGGTGACCGACGAGTCTCGATCGGGGGTGCCTACGCACTCAGTCGTTCTGACGTATCGCGAAGCGGAGTCTCCTTGATTCGCTGGAGCGAAGCCAGCGCCGGGGCGCTGAGGCTGCGTCGACGCGGTACGAGTAGCGCCGAGATGGCTCCGATGGTGACGACGACCGCGCCGACGTACATCGCCGGACGTAGACCGTTCACGTAGTCCTGAGCCGAGAGAAAGCCGCCGCTCGAGGAGAAGACCGCGCCGAGCAGCGCGATGCCGAAGACGCCGCCGAGCTCGCGGAACGCGGCGTTCGTCCCCGAGGCGAGTCCCTCTTGATCCTTCGGCACCGATCCGAGCACCAGCGACGCGACCGGAACGAAGAACAACGTCATGCCGACGCCGGCGACGATGAACGCGGGGACCATCGCGTGGTAGGGCGTGGTCGCCGTCAGCCGTATCGCGAGCCAGAAGACGCTGATCGCCTGCAAGATGAGGCCGGTCACCACGAGCGGCTTGGCGCCGATTCGCTGAGCCAGCAGTCCCACGACCGGAGCGAGCAGCATCGGCATGCCGGTCCAGGGGAGCACGCGAAGCCCCGCGCCGAGCGGCGAGTAACCCTGCACGGTCTGGAGGAACTGCGACAAGAAGAAGATGGTCCCGAACATCCCGAAGCTGAACAACAGCGCCGTCACGTTGATAGCGGCGAACCCGCGGTTCTTGAACAGGCGCAGGTTGAGCATCGGAGCGCTCGCCCGCAGTTCCCAGCGGGTGAACGCCGCAAGCAGCACGACGCCGACCACGAAGGAGGCGAGGACACTGGAGCTCGTCCAACCACTTCCGTTGCAGCGCACCAGTCCGAGGACCACGCCGAGGAGTCCGCCACTCACGAGCAGCGCGCCCCGGATGTCCAGGCGACTTTGTGTACCTCGTGACTCGGCGAGCTTCCACCACGCCAGGGGTACGAGCACGATGCCGATGGGCACGTTCAGCCAGAAGATGTAGTGCCAAGACCAGCCGGTCGCCACGGCGCCACCGACGAGCGGCCCGAGGGCGATGGCCGCTCCGCCGATCGCGCCCCAGATGCCGAGCGCGGCGTTACGACGTTCCGGCTTCACCGCGGCACTGAGGAGCGTGAGCGACAGCGGCATGATCATTGCGCCACCGGCGCCCTGGATGGCTCGCGCGGCGATGAGGAATCCAATGTTCGGTGCGATGGCAGCGAGAGCGGACGCCGTGGTGAAGATAGCGATGCCGGCGGTGAACGTACGACGACGTCCGAAGCGCTCACCGAACGCGGCGGCGGTCAGTAGCAGCACCGCGAACGTCAACGTGTAGGCGTTGACTGTCCACTCGAGTCCCGACAGTCCGCTGTGCAGTTGAACACGGATGACGGGAAGGGCCGTAGTGACCACGAGGTTGTCGAGTGACGCCATGAAGAGGGCGAGTCCGGTGATGAGCACGGCCCACGCCCCGAGGTGGCGATCGACGACTCGAACGGGGGTCGGCTCGATGGTCTCGAAGTCATTCGGCCGGGTCAGTGTGGTGGTCATTGGTTCTCCTTGCCCTTGCTCTCCCGCAGAAAATGTCCTGATGGAAGATTTATTAGTTGTGAGTGGTCACTATCTTGAGAAGAGAAAAAAAATAATGGGGTCATCACGATGCCTGCGCGCTCGAGGCGTGCACCGACTTGAAATGTTCCATCCCGGGACATATCGATTGGGCCCAGGCTTCGTTGACCGACAGCAGGTCAATGGCGGACATGACCGAGATCAACATGCCGTTGGCGAAGAAATTCTGGATCATCTCTTCATCCAGTCCGAGCCTGTCCTTGACGAGATGCCAGAGCACTTCGAAGGTCCTTCGACACGCGGCGGCGATTTCGGGATCACCGGTGGCGGCCGCGTAGCCGTGCATCTGGATCTGGAGCAGCTCGCTGTCTTGCATCAGTTGCAGATAGGCCATGCCCATCGCGTGCTTGGCCTCTTCACCTTCTCGGCCTTCCATCGCACGAGTCAATTCATTGACGATTCGGGTGGCGCCCAGTTCATAGGTGGCGATGAACAGATCCTTCTTCGTACCGAAAAGACGAAAGAGGTACGGCTGAGAGATGCCGGCGCGCGTAGCGATGGCGTCGGTCGAGGTGCCGGCGTAGCCCGACTTGGCGAACTCTGTGACCGCAGCGCTGAGAACGGCGGTTCTGCGCTCAGCAGCTGTCTGTCGGGTCGAAACCATCATGTTGAGATAGTAAGTGGTCACTCACTACCTTGTCAAGCCAATTCCTGGAAACTTGCGATAGCCGTTGATTCAGCGGAATTTTGGTTAGGTTTGGGCCCCCAGCGACTTTCGCCAGTGAATGAGATCCCCGGATTGGTCAACGATTTGGAACCCGGTTTTCTCGAGAACCCGTTGACTGGCCAGGTTGTCGAGAACCGTCTCGGCGAGAAGCGCCGAGGCACCGCCGCGAGCGATCTCGCACATCGCAAGGACTGCTTCGGTCGCCACGCCCTTACCTTGCGACGACTGGCAGATGCCGTAGCCGATCTCGACCTCGCCCAGTTCATTTGGCGCAGTCACGAATCCAACGCCGCCGATGCTCATGCCGCTCGCATTCTCGACGACCACATAGAGACCCCACGGCATTGCTTCACTCGCGAAGGTCCTGTTGCCGGCGAGAGCCGCGTGCGCGACATTGAAGTCACCGAGTGTCGGATAGTCGGCAGCCCACACGTGACCGGCTCGTTGGCCGGCCACGATGTCCCGTGCCTCACTTTGCGTCAGAGCACGATATGAGAGTCCGGCGACTTCATTCATCATTCGCTCAGTTTGCCATTACGCGAGGAATCGATTGACTCATCGCGTACGAAGGAATCTATGAGCGGTGACGCGTCTCGAGATCGAGCAGCCACGTCTTTCGTTCGAGCCCGCCGCCGTAGCCGGTGAGTGAGCCATCGGCCCCAATGACGCGGTGACACGGCACGATGATCGCGACGGGATTACGACCATTCGCGAGACCGACAGCTCGTGACGCATTCGGATTCCCGACGCGCCCGGCTAGTTCGCCGTAGGAGATCGTCTCGCCGTAGGGGATCGCGCTCAGTTGTGTCCACACTGCGCGCTGGAACGAGGTGCCGATCATGTCCATCTCGAGGTCGAAGGCCACGAGTTCCCCGGCGAAGTACGCGTCGAGTTGCGATGCGACGTCCTTGAACCAGGCGTCATCGACGATGGCGTCGGCGGGTGGTGAAGTCGAGTGACGGGCCTCGTGCATCGAGAGGTGCGTCAATACACCGTCGCGCGCGATCAACGTGAGAGGTCCGATTGGGCTCTCGACAGTGGAGGTGAGGATCTGAGTCATGTGGTTCCTTTGCTTGTCGTTCGAGGTAGTGATCGAGGGGGCCAGTCGTTGATGCGGTGATCGTCGACCGACCACAGGTACTGCACGGCGTACGCGCGCCACGGCCGCCACGACTCGGAATGCGCGATGAGGGCGGCCGGCGTGCTTGCGAGACCGAGGATCTCTGCGGCGTGGCGTACGCCGAGGTCGGTCTCGGGAAACGCGTCCGCGTCGCCCAGCGCTCGCATGGCGATGACCTGTCGCGTCCACGGACCGATACCCGGGATCTTTGCGAGCTCGGCCATTGATTCGTCGCGGTCGCTGCCCGGACCGAGGACGAGATTGCCTCGGCGAAGCGCATCAACGACTGCGGCGAACGTGTCGCGTCGCTTCATTGGCATCGCCAGTTCTGCGTGCTCCAACGCACTCGCCAGAGGAAAGAGATGGGTGAGGCCCCCGCCGGGGTCACTCACCTTCTCCCCGTGGAGCTGCACCAGCCGACCGGCGTGCGTCTGAGCGGCGACCGTCGAAACCTGTTGTCCGAGGACCGCGCGAAGGGCCATCTCGTCGCCGTCAACGCAACGTGGCACGCGACGCCCGGGTGCCTTCCTTACGATCGGCGCGAGTGTCGGGTCGTTGCTCAGGTGGCGGTCGACCGCGACCGGGTCGGCATCGAGGTCGAGGAGCCAACGACTCCGCGCGATCGTGGTGGTGAGGTCGCGCATGTCGCCCAGTACGGCGCGACAGGTGATGTAGTCGGGTGTCGGGGTGAGTTCGACGATGCCCGGGCCGTGTGCCAGGCGCAAGGTCCTGCGATACGTCAATCCTCGAACCTCTTCGACACCGGGAACCGCGGTTGCGGCCAGGTGCCCGAACAGGTTGTCGGGACAAAGGGGCTGGCGAAAGGCGAGTCGAAGAACGATTGCCGTGCTGGATTCGACACTTCGTGGACCCTTCGCCCGAGATCGAAGTGTGGTCGGTGACGACGCGTAGACCGCTTGCACGGTGTCGTTGAACTGACGAACGCTCGCGAATCCGGCGGCGAACGCGACGTCGGTCATGGCCAGGCTGGTCGTTTCGATCAGAATCCGAGCGGTCTGCGCGCGCTGTGCTCGGGCGATCGCAATCGGCCCGGCGCCGATCTCATTTTGCAAGACGCGCTCCAACTGGCGAACGCTGTAGCCGAGTCGTTGCGCAAGGCCGTTGACCCCGTCGCGGTCAACGACACCGTCAGCGATGAGGCGCATCGCACGAGCGGCGACGTCGGCACGCGAGTTCCACTCGGGTGAACCGGGCGAGGCGTCGGGTCGGCAGCGCTTGCACGCGCGGAACCCGGCGAGTTGGGCTGCCGCCGCCGAAGTGTAGAAGCGGACATTCTTCGGCAACGGCGTTTGGGCGGGACAACTCGGTCGGCAATAGATGTGTGTCGAGGTCACCGCCGTGTAAAACCACCCGTCGAAACGCGGATCGCGAGACTGTACCGCGAGATAGCACCGTTCGAAGTCCGCGATCATGGAACGAACCTAGCGCTCGACCTTGACAGTGACTAGCGGAAATACGACATCTCCGTCTTGCTTAATTCGGGCCCGATTGTGGTGTCGTATTTCCGCTATCACAGCTGCGCGTCATCGGTCGCTCAAGTGGTTTCATGACGAGGCGAGAAACGACGACTACACCGGGTTCGAGAGCGCCCGACCGTACGTGACAACCACTCACTAAATTCTGCGTTGTCAGAGTTTGGCGGATGACCAAGCCTGCAGAAGAGAGGCAGAAGCATGTCGAAGGCATATGAGATATCCATCTGGGAGCCGAACCCGGGGAAGTTTGACGAGTTCGTCGAATTGATCAAGAGTTTGACGAAGGCTTTCGTCGAAGCAGGCGTCTCGCACGTCGATCTCCTCACGGGTGTTGCCGGCAAGGACATGTTTCGGATTGTCGTGATCCAGCACTTCAAAGGACTGGCCGACAACGGAGCCTTGAATGAGTCGATCGGTGAGAGTGCGCCGATGAAGGCGTGGCGAGAAGCTCACCCCGGTGACTTTCCGGCGAAGCTGATCTCGCACGACCTGTACCAATCAATGGACGACTGAATCGAGCACAGTGACTCGCTCGCATCACGGACTCAACCTCGAGAAGATATCGGAGTTCGCGTCGGAGCTGACCGGTGTCGTCGAAGAACAACCCTTCGGGCCGGATGTCGACGTCCTCAAGGTCGGCGGCAAGATGTTTGCGATTCTCTCGCCGGACAGCACGCCGGAATCAATCTCGTTGAAGTGCGACCCCGATCTCGCGGTCGCACTTCGACTTCAGCACGCGGCCGTCATTGCTGGCTATCACCTCAACAAGCGACACTGGAATACGGTCCACTTGGACGGGACCATTGCAGATGAGGAAGTGCTCGAAATGGTCACGCACTCGTACGAACTTGTCGTTGCGGGACTCCCGAAGTCGGTACGCCAGAGTCTCAAACCGAACTGAGTCGGGCTGTTAGGAGTTGAACTAACGAATTCGTCTCACCAGATCACCCGGCAATTCGCCGACGCCGTGTAAGAGCGACGCCAACGCTTCGACACCGTCAATCAAGCGCGGTCCCGGTCGCACCATGACGGCGTCGGCATCGATTGCCCACACTTCGGCTGACTCCGGTACCAGGTCGAGTACTAATCGTGCTTGATCGCTCGCCTGTTCGAGACCGAAACCACACGGCGCGACGACTACGACTTCAGGCTGAGCCTGCGTGATGGATTCCCACGTCGTCTCCAAGGAACGACTTCCAGGCTGGGCGAGAACCGGCTCGCCGCCGGCGGCCAGCACCAAGTCGGGCACCCAGTGGCCGGCGCCGAACGGCGGATCAATCCACTCCAGGACGAAGACGCGCCGTCGAGGATGCTCCTGCACGGTTGCAAGTACGCGGTTCAAACGACTCCGGAGCGAGGTGACGAAGTCGTTGCCTCGATCCGCGACTCCTGCTGCGTTGGCGATGGTCACGATCGACTCGAGTACCTGAGAAAGGTTCTGAGGGTCTATCTGCAGTACTTCGGCGTGGCAATTGAGTCGGGTGATCGCCGCTTCGACGTCGCCGCTCGCGACAGCGCAGACGCGACACAGGTCCTGGCTCACTATCAAATCGGGATCGCATCGTTGCAGCGCCTCATCGTCCAGGGTGTAAAGGTCGAGCCCGGCATCGAGTCGTTGTCGAACGTATTCGTCAATCTCACTCGGAGTGAGTTGCGGATCAGCGAACGACCGAACCACGATCTCTCGTCCGTCTTGCACGTGTTGTGGCCAGTTGCACTCCGCGGTGACGCCGAACAACTCATCGCCAAGTCCTAAGTCGCAAATGATCTCGGTAGTGGACGGAAGGAGTGAGACGATTCGCACGTCGTCATCCTACGAACCAATCATGCAGTCGCGGAGTGTCCAAATACTCCGATTCAGCTGAGGTCGACGAGCCAGATGCCCCGGATCGAACTGCGAGGTCGCGGCGTGTACATCGCGACGTATCGACCGGCCTGGCCGAAATAGTCAAAGCAGATGTTGCCGGTCGCGACACCACCCGGGGCGATGAAGCCATCATCGAGGGCGTGCTTCGCGGTGAAGTTCAGTACCATCACGCTGCCCTTGGGCGGACGCAGCGTCATGTTGAAGTCGTTGAAGAAATAAGTCGATTTGTTCCGATTCAGAATGGTCACCGCGGCACACACATTCGTGAAGCCGAATTCGTCTGCGGTCAATGCCCACTTCGCGCTCACCAGGGTGTGATCCACGGAGACGGTGCTGTTGCTCAAGGCGACGCAGTCGGTGGACCGCGACCCCGGATACGGCCCCGCGTGTTGAGCGCAGCCCGACGTATGGCTGGTGTGACTCGAGACGGCGGCTGTAGCCAATGGCGACGACACGGCACCGCCCAACGAGATCAACGACGCGGCCACTACCCCAACGACGCCGCGCTTCATCATCACCTGAGGTAACGAACCCTCGAGTATGTGTGTGAAGTCGTTACATCCGTCAGCGCATACTCAGCATCCAACGGCGACACCGGTACATCGGTCATTGCGCGCACTATATATCTGGATCTCCCTTTTGAAAAGGGCATTCAGACGAATTTGAGATTGGGGCTTGCTCCGGCCGCCGGGCTTCGATATCGTACAACCATATGGTTGTATATCAAGCGACGGACGAAGACGTGGACCGCATATTTCGAGCGCTGGCCGACGCCACGCGACGTGACATCTTCCAGCGCGTGATCCTGCAGGGCCTATCGGTCTCCACGTTGGCCCACGACTACGACATGAGCTTCGCCGCCGTGCAGAAGCACGTGAGCGTCCTTGAACGTGCAGCACTCGTCACGAAGGAACGCCACGGTCGCGAACAGATCGTGAGCGGAAGTGCGCCGGCGCTTCATCGAGCGACCGCTTTACTCGAAGGCTTCGAAGAGATCTGGATCGGAAGGGCCACAAAGATCGCCGAGATACTCGGCGAGGAAGGAAGTGCACAATGACAGTCATCTCAACAATCAAGGACCCCGAGGCTTTGACGCTCACGGTGAGCGCCGAGTTCGCGGCCACACCGCAACAGGTGTGGGAAGTGTGGCGTAACCCACGGCAACTCGAGCGTTGGTGGGGACCGCCGACGTATCCCGCTACCTTCACGCGTCACGATTTCGAAGTCGGAGGGGAGTCGCGTTACTACATGACGGGACCGGGCGGTGACCAGCCCAAGGGCTACTGGCGGATGTCCGTCATCGACGAGCCGCGCCGCCTCGAATTCGCGAATGGTCTCGCCGACGACGACGGAGAGCCCAAGGTCGATATCGAACCCATGGCGGCACTGGTCACTCTCGAATCCAACGAAAGTGGGACGCGAATGGTTATTAAGAGCACGTTTGTCGACGAGTCGCAGATGCAGATATTGCTGGGCATGGGTTTTGCCGAAGGCATGACGCAGGCAGTTCAACAGATAGATGGAGTGCTGTCCGCGAAGGTGGCTTAGGAGAGGCCGTTCGCCCGCTCTTTCGTTGGAAGTCGTCTGCCGGTACGTTTGAGTCATGACGCGCTCATGCCGATGGTGGTTGTCGCTACTGGCTTTGAGTACTTTCGTGCCGTTGACCGTCACGGCGAGCTCCACCACGGCACGCGCGGCGGCGACGTGTCATGCGCCGCGGATGACGGGATTGACCGTGAGCGCGGCGCGTGGCAGAGCGCGGACGGCGGGTTGTCGATTGAGGTTCGACGGCGCGCGCGTGCAGACGCCCACGATTCAGACGATCCGTCGGCAAAGTGTTCCCCCAGGTCGTGTAGCGACTGTCGTGACACTCGACGTGAATCCGCTTTGTGGCGGCGCTATCAATCCCGGCCCACCGCCAGGTGAACCGATCATCAAGTCTGGGACCCCAGAACTGATCACCGGTCTGTTCATTGCAGGCGGGGCGTACATAGAGCGATCGGCACCGAACTGCAAGACCATCGTGGGCAAATCGAGCGCCGGCACCATAACGGTCACGAACTCAGCGGGCTCGGTCATCGCCAATAACGTGGCGGTCAGCGCGGGTGCGTTGTTGTCCGTGAACGTTTCGCCGGGGGTGTACTCCGTCTCCGGCGTTTTTTCGGGTGGCAATAAGGTTGGTCCGATTCAGGTGACCGTTGGTGGCGACCAAATTGTTCGACAGGATCTGGTGCTGGATGTTCCGTAAGGTTGTCGGTTAATTCTGACGGTGCATTTGGCCCGACAATTTCGCGAGGGCAGATCATGAATTCAGGAACGCTGATCACCACCGGACCCCGACCGGTCATTCGATTCGAACGCCTTCTACCAGCGTCAATCGAAGACGTGTGGCGAAAGGTGACCGATCCCATCGAGATGCGCTCATGGTTTCCCACTCGGATCGAGATCGATGAGTGGAGGGTCAGCGCAAAACTCACGCACCATTTCGATGGATACGACATCGAACCATTGCCGGGCACGGTGCTGGAATGGCAGCCACCTCGTCGAGCGCGTCTCACCTGGGGTGACGACACGATCACCTTCAAACTTACGCCAGCACCGGATGGCGGCACTGTTTTCGTGCTGAGCGAGGAATTGAGTGCGGCTCACGCAGCGAGAAACGCGGCTGGCTGGGAGAACTGCCTTGACCGACTCCAATTCGACCGCGAGATCGAATCGTGGAAGAGCCGATTCGATGAGTACGCGACCAGTTTTGAACCGGTCTTAGGTCATCAGGATGGTCCGCCGGAAGAATTCAACGTCTCATAGTTGACCAGGAAGACCTAACACGCCGTCTGAACTGTTCGCGTAGGGCGCTCCTATACTCGCCCTCAAATAATTTTCACATCAGTCATTGTGATCGGCGGGAGGAGTCCTTATGGCCTTGGGGACGGGAACTGATGCACCAGATTTCGGGCTACTCGCGACACCCGACCAAAGGGTCTCGCTTTCGGAATTTACGGGACCAGTCGTTCTGATCTTCTACCCCGCCGACTGGAGTCCAGTATGTAGTGACGAGCTCTCAGTCTTCAGCGCTGCGGATCGACTGTTCAAGGCGCGCGGCGCACAGTTGCTGGGCATCTCCGTCGACGGTCCATGGAGCCACGAAGAGTTCAAGAAACAACACAAGGTGTCGTTCCCGTTGCTCGCGGACCATAACCCCAAGGGTGACGTCGCCAAGGCATACGGGGTGTATCGCGACGACGACGGCACGTCCGAACGCGCGCTGTTCGTGATTGATGGCGATCGCAAAGTTGTGTGGAGTCAGGTGTCACCCGTCGGAGTCAATCCCGGCGCCGACGGTGCCCTTCGAGCAGTGGAGGCAATGTCATGAGCGAGCGAGCCCTTTTATCGATTCCGGTCGGAGACGATGACCATTCCCGAGGACCACTGGATGCGAAACTCACCGTGGTCGAATATGGCGACTACCAGTGTCCCTACTGCGGACAGGCCTATCCCATCGTCGAGCAGTTGCTCTCGAAGTTCGCTGACTCGATGCGGCTGGTCTTTCGAAATCTCCCGCTGGCTGAAGTGCACCCTCACGCCGAGGCTGCCGCCGAAATGGCTGAGGCGGTCGGACTCCAGGGAAAGTTCTGGGAGATCCACGACAAACTGTTCGAAAACCAGCGTGACTTGAGCGACGCTGCGTTGCTGCGCTACGCCGCAGCCGTTGGGGCCGACGTCGAGAAAGCCGAACACGACATCAGCGGTGGCGGACCGCGCGAACGAGTCGACGCCGATTTCGAGAGTGCCGTGCGCAGTGGAGCGAATGGGACGCCGACGTTCTTCGTGAACGGAGTTCGTTACGACGGTTCATGGCAATTCGAGCCCTTCGCCGAATACCTTTCCGAGCTGCTCTAGGCCGGCTCTGGCCGGGCCCGAACTCATAAGCGCCACGAATGATCTCAACGTGACATCGAAGATCAGCGTTCTTATCCAATTGAAGTGATGCCAATTCTGGGTCAGGTTGATGCCCCGACGTAGCGATAGATGACGGAGAGATCGAGGTCGCCGGCGCCGTCGTCCATTGCGCGTCGCCAGGTCGAGATCAGACTGGCGGTCAATGGCAGCTCCTCGTGGACGCTACGCGCCGCGTCCAATGCGAGCCCCGCGTCTTTCACCGCGTGCTTCAGCGCGAAGTTCGTAGTGAAGTCACCGTCGAGCATGGCGCGGGCCTTCGCCACGGCGTAGGGAGAACCGGTCGGCGCGTCGGCCAGTATGTCAACGATGACTTGCGGATCGAGGCCGAGGGCTTCGGTGACCCGGAGCGTCTCGGCAACCATTTCGACCAGGTCGACCAGCCAGTTGTTGAGCACCAACTTGGCTCGGCTCCCGGCGCCGGCGTCGCCGAGCCAGAACGTGTGGTGACCCAGCACGTCAAAGACCATGTCCGCGAGCGCTCGAGCTTCGCTCGGTCCACTGGCCAGAATGATCAACTGACCGGTTGACGCGGGCACCACACTTCCCGACACCGGCGCGTCAACCAGCTGTACTGCGGACTGGTAGGCAAGTTGTTGAAGACGATCGGTCCACTCGACGCCGACCGTTCCCATCTGCAACCAAACGGCGTCAGGGCTTGAAGCGCTCAGCGCGCCGTCCAAACCGGTCATGACGCTTTCCACTGTCGGACCATCGGGCAGCATCGTGACGATGACGTCGGCGCCGGTCGCCGCGCGCGCCGGAGTCACCGATTCGACCGCGCCGAGATCGACGAGTCCCTTGAGATGCCCTCGTGTACGGTTCCAGACTTGGACACTGAAGCCGGCCGAGATCAATCGCGTCGCCATTGGCGTGCCCATCTCGCCCGTCCCGAGAAACGCAACCGTTACGTCGTCCGGTTTCTTAGTCATCGTCGCTCTCCTTTGCGTTGATCGCACATCGAAGGTGAGTGCTCGTCGGCGAGGGACCGACCAAGGGAACAGTCACCCTTGATGCCTACACCGATGAATACACCGCCGACAAGCCGTACGTCAAGCGTGATTACGAGAGGAGGATGGTCGACCAGGCGTTTGAAGGAGTTGTCATCATAGATCGTCCATGGCGAGCGCCACCTTTTCGGCCGCGGCTCGTAGCTCCTCGTCCGAGACATTGGGCAATACGTCCTCCCATAGTGGGAGCATCATGCCGTGTGCCTCGAGCATTCCGAGGGGACGCGGAATCATCCAGACATGGAAGTGTGATCCACCGTCACCCCAGCGATAGAGGTGGACGCGACCGACACCGCCGAGCGAAAGGATCCCTCGCTCGACGCGGGCCACGACGCGAGCGAACTCCAGCGCCGCAGGTTCAGGGAGGTCTTTGAATGAGTCGACGTGGGCTTTGGTGGCGAGCCACACCGCTCCCAAGAGACTTCCTCCGACTGGCGGGTGGAGTGACCAGTTGTCGTTGGACCACACGGCACTCGTTGATTGACCGGTGCAGATCCCGCACGGATCCCCGCCGGGCTCACCTCGACGCGGTGGCTCGGGAATCACTCGTTCGCCGGGCGTGAGCACGGTGAGGGGTTCGCTGTAGGGCAATGTCATGGGCTACTCCTTCTCTTCTCGATCACATCAGTCGTTCGCTGATGGGTCGGGCTTGTGGGCGACGAACTTCAGGTTGTCGCTGACCACGAGGGTGAGGTTCGTGAACCCCACCGCTTGTAGGCGGGTCAGAAATGACGCCGGGTCCACGGGGTTGTAATCGTCGCCGGCGTGAAAGTGATGCAGATCGTTGTTGGCCAAGCTGTCCGATCCCAAAAAGACACCGCCGGGCTTGAGCACCCGATAGGTCTCTTGAAGAAGTGCTTGTTGCGCATGGAAGGTGGGGACATGGTGGAGCATGGTGAACGATCCGACGGAGTCGAACGTATCTGAGGCGAAGTCCATATCGGAGGCGTCACCCAGCACGACTTCGACGTTGGTGTCGGCGAAACGCTGCGCCAGCAGCGTCGACGCTGATTCGTCTGCCTCTAGGGCGACGAGTCGCACGACGCGAGATCGTAACCACTCTGTGGCGGCACCCGGTCCCGGTCCGAGTTCCAACATGAGCTCGCCCAAATTGGCGATGTTCACGAGCGACGGCAATACGTCTTCTTGGATATACGCAGTCCACCCCGGACTCGGACAAAGTTGCGCGTGGTTTTCATTCATGTAACCAACGTACGGTCCGCTGCTCGCGATGCCAAGACCGTAGGCTGACATTCGATGTCGCTAGACGGACAATGTGATGACGAGGTAATCGATCCGACACTCGGATTGGCGGTGTGCACGTTTCCCATGCCCGCGGGAACTGTCTTCGACTGGCACACCCACGACGACCATCAGCTCGCGTGGGCTTCGAGTGGGGTCCTCACAGTTCGCAGTGGCACCGACGCGTGGGTGTTGCCACCCACTCGTGCACTTTGGATTCCGGCGGGGATCCGTCACGAGACTCTTTCCGACGGCACCGCGACCATGCGCACCGCCTACGTACGTCCCAGTTCCTATTCGATGTCGTGGACGATATGCACTCCAGTTGTGGTCACCCCGCTGGTGGCCAATCTTCTCGATTACCTAGCCGCGGACGAGCGCGACTCCTCTCAGCGTCGCCACGCCGAACAGTTGTTGGTCGACTTGCTCGTGCCGGCGCCGACATTTTCGTTCGATGTGCGCATGCCCGTCGACGATCGGGCGTTGCAAGTTGCCGAGATACTGAAAGAAAATCCAGCTGACAATCGAACCTTGGCGCAGTGGGGACAGGACGTCGGAGCGAGCAGTCGAACACTTGCGCGGGCCTTTCTCCTCGATACGGGCATGACCTTCGCTCGCTGGCGATCGCTCGTGCGCCTCAACTGCGCGCTCACGGCACTCGGATCGCGTGAGCCCGTAGCCGAAGTCGCGAGAAAAGTCGGTTACGAGTCCGGCAGCGCCTTCGTCGCCGCGTTTCGACGCGAGACAGGCATCACCCCAGCCAAGTACTTTCGCGAAAGCCAGATCTGAACCGGGGATCTCACCGTAGTTATTCAACGAAGCAGTGGCGAAGATTTCAGAACAACCTCGCCATGAAGTCCCTTGTTTCGATCTGAACTTTGGCAGGAGTTGCGAACTCCTTCGGTGCGATGCATTTGTCCGAACGAGGCTGTGAATTTCCTCATACAGACATTTCCCTGGTAATCCACACGATTTTCACAACTGTGGCCGAAATACTGGAGTCAGTTCGGGGTCTACTCGACGAATACACAATGAAGGGATCACCATGTACAAATTTCAGACAAGGGCTTTCGGACAGGTTGCTGTCGCTTCCTTGCTGAGCCTGGGCCTCACGGCGGGTGTCGTCAGTGCCGCTTCGGCAACGACCCACTCGAACAAGGCTCCTCTTAGCCACTTCAGCATCAAGTCCACCACTGCCTTCCAGGGCGTGGTCACCGCGCTTCCTGCCGGTGGTGTAACCGTAGTCAACGCGAAGGGTACGTCCGAGACGTTCTCCATCACCACGACTACCAAGTTGCTGCGTGCTTTGAATGTGAACAACGCTGCCGTCCTGGCCGTGAATGACCGTGTCGAGGTTCGCGCCTTGTCATCGGCTCCTACGGTTGCGACCAGCATCAACATTCTGGCCATCAACGCGAACAACTCGGTTGCCTTCCGAGGCAAGATCACCGCTTTGCCTACCGGCGGTGTGACCGTGATCAACGCGAAGGGTGTGTCAGAGACGTTCACCATCGCGACGACCACCAAGATGCTCGGCAAGCACGGCGCATTGGCCGTGAATGACCGTGTCTTGATTCGCGCCAAGGCGTCAGCTCCTTTGGCTGCCACCAGCATCAACGTACTGGGTACCCACTAAGTAAGGTCTCCCGGTTCGAGTGATCCCTCGGACTGCGCTGCGCGATCGCTTCTTGATCCCGCGGTGCAGTCCGGGGGATTCTTGCGTTACAAGCGAGAAAGACCAACGTCTCACTCGCCGTTCTCAACACCAACCCAAATTTGACAGGAATCGGTGGCGAACTCTTGCGGGTGGGAAGTGTCGTCGTTTTCGACAGATTTTCAAAACTTCTGTATCGAACGCGTCAAGTCTTAGAAAGGTCGGTGAACTGTCTTAGAGAATGCAAAGAGTTGTCTTAGAGAAGAACAACATTGGCTCAGACCCTTTCATTCGACGTCGAGGCGAGGATACGCTGACCGTGGTAGCGACCCATGGTTGAATGCGTTCGACGTGGTTGAAGGAGGAAACTCATGAAGAAGTATCTGCTTTCTGCGGCTTCAGTCGCGTTGTGCCTGGGACTCGTCTTCGCAGTCGGCGGGGCGGCATCAGCCCATGGCAAAGGTTCCGGCGGCAAAGGTCACAATCCGGGAGTAGTCCTCACCGGCACCGCGACGTGCAATATTCACGGCCGCTTGACGATCAGCTCGAGTGGCACAGTCACGATCTCCGGCAACCTCACACCGAAGAAGCACACGAAGGCCTGTGTGATCACTCCGGCGACAACCGCGAAGTTGAGGACCGGCCACATCTCTACCGCGCTGTCCAGTGCGCCGGTAACGACTCCCACGTCAACGACCACCACGTCAACGACCACCACGTCGACGACCTCAACCACGACGACGTCGACAACCTCGACGACGTCGACAACCACGACGACGTTGGCCTGCGTGCCCCCGCCAGTTGGCCCAGTGGCTGACGTGTCGGGCGGTGTCATTTCCTGGTCACCGCGACCGAAGTTCGCTGCATCGGTTGGTGTTGCCCTCACCGGTGGCACCATCTCGGAAGTCACCGTCGACGGCAAGCAGCACCTGGAGATCGCCTACACGGGCGGAAGTGTCGCGAGCGGATCGTTCGCCGGGTCCACTGCCTCGCTCACCGCGTGGAGCAACGGGACCGTGGGTTCGTGCGGACACTCGCACACGATCACATTCCACGGAACGTTGAACTTGTAAATACAGCGGTACTAACTATCTGCGTTTCCTGCCGAACCGCCGGGGACTCGAGTTTTAACACTCGAGTCCCCGGCAGTTCAGCGTGTGTCGACGATGCGAAGTCACTTCCGAGTTGAGACGTTTCGCCGAAATCGATCATCGAAATAACTAACCGTGCGCGCAGCGCCGTGCACGACGCGAGGATTCGCGCGAGTGACATTTTCAATCACGAAGGTTTTTCATCACAGTCGATTGTCCGTCACCCAACGCTGTTACGGCTTCGCTACGTTGCGAATTGAACCGTAAAAACAAGGAGGGTGTTATGCGGATACCAAAAGCAGCCGGCCGGATCATCGCGACCACATTCATGGTCGCCGGCGTCACGGCAGCAATTTCTAGTGGCGTCGTCATCACGACGGCCAACGCGAGCGGGGTGAGCACGCTTGACCAGCAGTCCTCATCGTCGTGCGAACTCGGCAACGGCGTGAAGCACGTGGTCGAGTTGACGTTCGACAACGTGCACTTCTTTCGTGACAATCCGAACGTGCCGTCTGACTTAGAGATGATGCCGAACCTGCTCAATTTCATCGAGGGGAACGGCACGCTTCTGTCGAACGATCACACGCCACTCATCGCGCACACCGCCAACGACTCCTTGACGACCTACACCGGTCTCTACGGTGACCGTCAGGGTATGGGTGTGAGCAATTCGTACCAGAGCTACAACGCCGATGGCACTACCGACCCGGCCGGTTCCTTCGCCTACTGGACTGATCCGGTCTATGACACCGCCAAGACGCCGAACGCGGGCCACGACACCAATCCCTCGATGGTGTATTCGGCGACGCCGCCTGCGACGACGTCGCTGGCCGTCACGCCGAATCAGATCACGCCCGCTCCATGGGTACCCTTCACTCGGGCCGGTTGCAACGTCGGTGCCGTGGCGACGGCCAACATGGTCCTAGAGAACACCACCGTGGATCTCCCCAAGGTATTCGGAGCCACGTCGCCCGAAGTGACGCAACTGAACGCGGACCTTGACACGTTTAAGGACCCCGAGACTGCTGACTACGTCGGCCTCGCGGTGCACTGCGCGAGCGGTAACGCCTTTTGTGCAACGGCTTCGGCGACGAAGTACGGCCAAAGTTCGACAAGTCCCACGGCCGTGCCTGACGTCTTGCCAACGGAGCCGGGAGGCTACAGCGGGTTTCAAGCACTCTTTGGACATCGTTACATCGCACCGCAACTCGGTGCCGGTACGGACAATCTGACCGAGAACGGGTATCAGGTCACGAACGCTTCGGGCAATCTGGTCGACCTCAACGGCAACCAGATCAACGGGGCGTTCCTCAGCCCGGCGGCACCGGGCTTTCCGGGCTTCGGCGGCATCAACGCCGCGCAAACGCTGGCCTATGTCGCCGACATGCAAGAAGCCGGCGTGCCGGTGACCTACGGCTACATCAGCGACATCCACGGCAATGAGCACATCCCCGGTCTCAGCGCTTGCAGCGGCGCTCCTTCTGCGTTGGGCAGCGGCAGCCCTTGCTACGTGGCGCAGGCGCAGTATTACAACCAGGCCTTCGGTGAGTTCTTGGCGCGACTCGCGGCCGACGGCATCACTCCGGCCAACACCGAGTTCATCATCTCCTCCGACGAGGGTGACCATGAAGCCGGCGCCAACGTGGGTCGAAGCATTCAACCCACGCCCGTTACGTGCAACGGAGCGGTAGTGAGCGGCACCACCGTGAGCCCCGGCGTCGCTTGCACCTATCCGGCGGGATCGTTCGGCGAACTGGCGGCCAACATCAATGGCTTGCTCGCGGCCGAGACAAGCGACACCACGCCGTTCTCGCTGGAACCCGACACCGCACCAGAGTTTTACGTAACGGGTAATCCGGGACCGAACACCGCGCCGGTACGTTCACTCGAACACGACGTGGCGTCACTCACGGCCAGGAATCCTTATTCGGGTAACGCGAGTGAGAAGATCACGAACTATCTCGCTGATCCAACAGAAGAGGCGATCTTGCACATAGCCGACGCTGATCCCGCGCGCACGCCCACGTTCTCGATGTTCGCCAAGCCGGACTACTACGTGCAGACTGGCTCAGCTACGTGCACGAACATCACGGGACCGTCGGGCAGTGACTGCGTCGATCAAAACACTTCATTCGCGTGGGACCACGGTGATTACGCCGCCGAGATCAACACGAACTACATCGGACTCGTTGGTCCCGGTGTGGCGAACCTTGGACTTGACGGCTCGGCGGCAAACGCTGGACCCAACTCGGCCGGGACGTACAGCGGGCAGACGACCGTTCCCGACAGCGGCACCACCGGGACGTGGACCGATGAGACTGACATTCAGCCCACGCTGATGTACCTGACCGGACTGAGCGACGACTACGTTCCGGACGGACGGGTCATCACCGAGGTCTTGGCGAAGGCCCACGGCGCGCTCAACTCACCACAGGTGCAGGCGCTCGGCGCGTGTTACAAGCAATTGAATTCGTCGGTGGGCGAGTTTGGTACCGCCACGCTTCTGGCCGACACCGCCGCGATCGAAAGCACGAGTGCGGGCGACACCAGTTACTCGACGGTGGTCGCTCAGCTCGGTGCGTTGGAAGTGCAACGTGACCACCTTGCCGAGACGATCAAAAACGAGCTCGACGCGGCGGAGTTTCAAGGGCAGAACATCTCCGATGCCCACGCTCAGACGCAGGCTTGTCAGTCGATCGTCAATCAAGCCCAGTCCTTAGCGAGTTGACCCGCACCCCTCGTTGGCGCCGTAGGGCGCCAACGAGGGGTTCAAATGATTCGCCCATTGACCTCATTCACGTGAGGTCTATGGGCGCATCTCGCTGACGAATGTTCGATTAGTTCTTGGCGCTCGTTGGCGACTCGGCAGGGTCATAGGCCGTTGAGAATAGGTAACTCGTAGCCACGCTCCGGTACGGTCGCCATTTCTCGGCGATGGCCAACACCTCGGCCTCCAGTGGGAGGTGATCCAGGTCGTACACGCGCTGGATTGCCTTGCGCAGCGCGAGGTCGCCAGCGAGCACGACGTCTTCTCGCCCGAGCGCCACGATGAGTGCACCCTGGGCAGTCCACGGACCAATCCCAGAGACCTTAGTGAGCGCCGCGATGACCTCGTCGTCGGGAAGTGTGCTCAGCACGTCGGGACTGAGTCGACCGTCCGATAGGCGCTCGGCCAAGTCCCTGAGAGTCGCCACTTTTCGCCACGACAGTCCCGCATTGCGCAGACTCTTCGGTGCGACGTCGAGCAACTCGCCCGACGAAGGCAGACGGTTCCCGAACAGAGCTTCGATACGTCCCAGGATGTGGCGCGTAGCAGCGACGGAGAGCTGTTGGCCCGTGACTTGGAACAGCAATGCTCCAAAGAGGTCCATCGCGGGCAACTCGGCCAACCATGCCTGAGGGTCGAAAGTCGGTCGCGCGTCGATGAGCAAAGCCATGACCGGATCCGCCTCGCGCAGATGGGCGCGGGCACGGCCCAGCGGCGTTCGTCGACGAGCCAGTTTCGGCGTCGGCGCTGCCGAAGAACTCCGAGCTTGTTCAGATGCCATACGCGGGAAGAATCGCGCCGCTGACCGGAGCGGCCGCTTCGCTTGCCAGAAATGCCACGACATCGGCGATCGCTTCGGGAGAGGTGGCGTGCGCCATGAGCTCCTTTGAAAGCATGGCTTGGTTCTTCGCTGTGTCGATCAACTGAGGTGCGACTGCGTTCACGCGAATCCCGAAGGGACGAAGCTCGAGGTCGAGAACGCGGGTCAGGTGTACGAGCGCGGCCTTGCTCACCGAATACGCCGCCATGCCGGTCGCGGGTTCGAGTCCGGGTCGAGACGAGATGTTCACGATGGACCCGGAACCCCTCGTCTTCATATAGGGCGCAACTGCTTGGCTCAGCCAGAGTGCAGGCGCGAGATTCACATCGATCATGAGGTGAAACTGGTCTGGCGTCGTGGTCATTGCGTCCGCTAATTGAAACACGCCGAGGGTATTGATCAACACGTCGGGAACGCCAACGTTGTTGACGATTCGCTCAAACAATGGGGCGGCAGCAGAAGGATCAGTGGCGTCCGCCAGTTCGCGGGCGATGCCGTCGGGAAATGCGTCCAACCTGGACTCGCTTCGGTCGACGGCGACGACCTTCATGCCCTGGTCGGCGAGCTTGACGGCAGTCGCTCGACCTAGGTTGCCGCCTCCGACTACGACCGCGACACGGTCCGCTGATTTAGTTTCATTCGACACGTCCTGCACCTACCTTTCTGTATTTGTTGAGACTATGGCTTCGCCAGACATTTCTCTCGATGGCGCCGAAGCGACATATGTTGCTTGGCAAAGCAAGTTAATCTTGTTGGCGTGCCGACCGCCCAACCACTCTCGAGCAACGAAGAAGCGCTTTGGCGGGCCGAAATGCGGATTCTCAAGGTGCTTCCGCGACTCCTCGACAGCGACCTCATAAGAGGCGTTGGCCTGACGGCGAGCGAGTACACCACGATCATGCACCTTTCAGAAGCCCCGAACCGCGAATTGAGAATGGCGGACTTGGCGAGCGCGACTGACCTCTCGGCGAGTCGTACGACTCGTTTGGTGGACGATCTCCAGACGCGTGGGCTCGTGTCGAAGACCACGAGTTCGTCTGACGCACGAGGGAATGTCGCCAAGCTCACACCTCGAGGTATGGCCAAGATGAGGTCTGCGTGGCCGGTTCACCTCGCGAGTGTCCGACGTCACTTTTTCAATCACATCGATACGAACGACTTGAAGACCGCCGCGAAGGTCCTGTCTGAGGTGGCCGCGCGTCTCGAAGATTCGTCTAGCGAACCGCGAGTTCGACGCTAGGAACTTCATTCCGCTAGGGGATCGACGGCAAGTGGAGGTTGGCAACTAGTCCGTCTCCTTTGACCCAAGAGGTATGAAGCGCCTTCATTAATAATTTCCTCATTCTAATAATAATTGCTTGCCCACGCAAGCGAATTCATGTATGGTGCTCGATGTTGGTCTTATCCACAACAGGTCATCTAAGCAATCGAGGAAGGAACACCGACTATGTCTGAAACCATCTCAACAACCACCTTCTCCAAGAACGACTACGCGCCGGTGCCGGAGTCGTCGCTCGGACCCGCGGTCAACGAACAGGGTTATTACGTCGGTCGCATCGAACGCAACCTGTACTGGGTTACCGACGGCGTCTATCAGTGCGGTTTCTTGACCACGCCGGATGGCGTAATTTTGCTGGACTCGCCGGCGACGATCGGCCACAACATCCAGCGAGCCATCGACGAAATCGCGAACGCAAATGGTGTGAGCAACAAGGTGAACTTCCTCATCCACTCACACCATCACGCCGACCACGCGGGCGCGTCTTCATTGTTCGGCTCGGATATAACTCGATTCGGCCACGAGGAGACGCGGAAACTTCTTCTCCGCGACAACGACCCGAACAGGCCGGCACCGGACGAGACATTCCAGGACAGCCGCTCCTTGGAGATCGGTGGAGAGCGAATCGAGCTCGGCTGGCACGGTTCCAGCCACTCGCCCGACACGAGCTACATCTACCTGCCCGATCACGACACCCTGATGCTCGTCGACGTGATCAACGTTGGCTGGGTCCCGATCTACAACCTCAACCTCGCCGTTGACGTACCAGGATTCATCGCGGCGCCCGAGATCGCCCTCAACTATGAATGGAGTCACCTCATAAGTGGACACATGGGAAAGCTCGGTTCTCGAGAGGACGTCGCCCTCCACCAGCAGTTCATCGGAGAGATTGTCGACAATCTGAGGGAGGTCTTCACCACCTTCGACCCGACCGTCTATTACCAGAGCTACTGGCCCAACATGTGGGCGTCGGTCTCAGAACACTTGGACGAAGTGGCACGTCGAGCCTGCGCGCCGCTCGCCGCGAAGTACGCGGGCAGAATCGCGGCCGTCGACATTGATTCCTTCGTCCTGAGTACCGCGATATGGATCCTCGAGTCGCTGCGGCTGGATCTTGGACTCGGTATCCAAGTTCACCCGTGACGGTGAAAAGCAACAAACCCTTAAAGTCAATTGAGAGCGGACGAGTCGATCCGCAGATGGGAGTTAACTATGGCTTCGGAAAACGTGAGTACTCAGATACCGGGCTTCATCGCCGGAACGTGGGACATTGATCCCGTCCACTCTGAGGTCTCTTTCGTCGTGCGCCACATGGTGGTGAGTAAGGTTCGCGGTCGGTTCGACCGATTCAGCGGAACCATCGTCACGGATGAGGATCTTGGTCATTCATCGGTGAACGTGACGATTGACGCCGCCTCGATCAGTACGAGCGAGCCGAATCGTGACAATCATGTCCGCTCCGCCGACTTCCTTGACGTCGAGAAGTTTCCGAACATCACCTTCAGCTCGACCGGAGTTCGAAGCGAACACGGCGATTACTTCGTTGACGGGGACCTGACGATCCGCGGAGTGACCCGTCCCGTGACGCTTGCCGTTGAGGTGAATGGCTTCACGCCCGATCCCTATGGAGGGACGCGAACGGGTTTCAGTGCGAAAACCGAGATCAACAGGCACGACTTTGGCGTGAGTTTCAACGGACCGATTCCTGGGACCGACAATGCGATGGTCCTGAGTGACAAAGTCGACCTCACTCTTGAGGTCGAGGCGGTGCTTCAAGGAACGTCTTCTGCGTCCTGAGGAGGCAGAATCGGTGGATTGTCTCAGCGCACTCTTAGGTAGTTAACACATCCTCTAGATACCCCTTGTCTCGAAATGTCAAGCGGCGATGTCCGCTCGATGCTTCCAAGCTCTGTCTTCGTCGTAATTGACATGTTGCTCGAGGCAAGCG